>Ga0214192_1000689_pt1 | contig 20523 bp, 21 predicted proteins | sample TroBogEpilimnion_44_FD_153030 | JGI IMG/M metagenome (GOLD analysis project Ga0214192, IMG submission 153030) | Freshwater microbial communities from Trout Bog Lake, WI - 29JUL2008 epilimnion | ecosystem: Environmental > Aquatic > Freshwater > Lake > Epilimnion/Euphotic zone | place: Trout Bog... | reverse complement strand
GCCGAGGCCGGGCATCATGCGGAGCGCGAGCCAGTAGAGTTCTTCCTCGTCCGTCAGGGGCGAAGCAGCGGCGGCTCTGTTGTGCGATGTGGAGAGTGTGGCGGGCATTTCCTCAGTTGGTTGGCCGAGGCCGGGTGAGTTCTCAAAGGAAATTGTGCGGCTGTTCCGAGACGCCGATCGGAGGCCTTCCTCTCGCAGTCCGCGGCGGGCAGCGGCACCGGAGGCGGCAAGGCCTTCCGTCAGAGCTGCCAACCCGGCTTACCGGCGGGCACGGCTACGCAGATGGAAGCCACCGGGGCGACCTGCCGGAACAGCGGGGGCCGGTGCCGCATGGGCAGGTGCCACGCGGGCCCGGGACGCGCGGGCCGTGGCCTAGAATAGTTCTTTCGCCGCGACTCGCATGAAACAAGACCCCTCCCATTTCGAAGGCGTGGAGCCGGAACTCCTCTTCGTCGCCAAAAAACTACGCGAAGCGCTGGCGCTCGAAACGCTGCTGAACGATTCCGGCATCGATTACGGCGTGGAGGCGGACGAATACACCGGCGGCGTGGTCTTCAAAAGCACCCGCATCGGCGCATTTTTTTATGTCCGGCCGGAGATTCGCGAAGCGGCCGTGACGATTCTGCTCGCCAACGGCTACGTGCCCGCGAAGTAGAGGCTCAGCTGGCGGTGCCGGCCGGAGCGGAAGCCGGGCCCGACCATTCGCCGCCTCTCCGCGCGAACAGCCACACGCCACCGGCGGCCAGAGCCAGCGCGATCCACTGCTCCAGCACGAACGGCCCGCCAAAGGGATTGGACGCGTCGTGATCCCTGACGAACTCCACCGCGAAGCGCAGGAGCCCATAGAGCAGCAGATACATGCCGATCACCTGACCGGCGCGGTGTTTGCCGCGCAGCATAGCCAGCAGCGCCAGGCAGATGAAGGCCTCGCCCATCGCTTCGTACAACTGCGTGGGATGCAGCGGCACGTTGAGCGGCACGCCGGTGGTGGTTGCGGTGCTGGTGAACGTGACCGCCCAGGGGACAGTGGTCTGCCGGCCCCAGCAGCAACCCGCGGCAAAGCAGCCGATGCGCCCGATGCCGTGGCCCAGCGCAACACCGGGCGCAAAGATGTCCGACGTCGCCAGCACCGGCAGCCCCTGCTGCCGCATGTAAAAGAACGCGAAGAGCAGCGCGGCAATGAAGCCGCCGAAGAAGATGCCGGCGCTCTGCAGCACGGCGAGGGAAAAAATCTCCGACGGATGTTCGCGATAAAGCGGGTCCATCGCGATCATCAGCAGCTTGGCCCCGGCCATGCCGGCCAGCGCGCAGTACACGCCCAGATTCACCACCGTTTCACTTTTCATGCCGCGCTGCGAGGCGAATTTCGAAGCCATCGCCAGCGCCACCAGAAACGCCAGCGCCACGAGCGCACCGTAGGAAGGCAGAGAGAAACTGCCCAGAGTCAGAAGATGAGGGAACATTTCAGGTCAGCGGCTTTTCCTGCTGCCGGCGTTGCGGAAACAACATGCCCTGCACCAGCAGCAGCGCGCCCACCGAGATCGCCACGTCGGCCAGATTGAACGTGTACCAGTGGTAGCCGTTGTAGTAAAAATCGAGGAAGTCGGTCACCAGTCCGGCAGTCACGCGATCGTAAACATTGCCCAGCGCGCCGCCGAGGATCAGCGTCAGCGCCACGCCCGCCTTCGGGTCCAGCCGGTCGATCCGCCACAGCAGAACAGCCAGCAGCCCCACCGCCATGATGGACAGCGCGATCAGAATAATCGTGCGCCACTGGTCGAGGCCCTGCGAAAACAGCCCGAACGCCACCCCTGCATTGCGCGAGTGAATGATGTCGAACAGCCCGGGAATCACCACAATCGTGTCGCTCCCGTTGAGGTTTGTTTCCACCAGGGATTTGGACCAGCGATCCAGGGCAAAAACACCCAGCGCCGTGATCAGTGCGATAAGTCTCCGCGCGCTTTTCGGCATCCCCGCTATTTTAGCCCAATTATCGGCCCAAATTTAATCAGTTTCAAGCCGCCGCCACCCGGTATCAGGCCTGCGCGGCCAGGATTTCCCGCACCGCACCGGCGCAGGCGCCGCAGATGGTGGCCAGTTCCGCGTCGCTGCCCACGTCTTCGGTGTATTTCCAGCAGCGTTCGCATTTGACGCCGGACGCGCGTTCAATCTGCACCGTCACGCCGTCTTCGGTTTGATTGATGATTTCCACCTGCGACACGATAAACAGACCCGGCAATTCCCGCGAATATCCGGTCAGCAGCGGATAAAGCGCCGCATCGGCAGCCAGCCGTACTTTTGCTTCGAGCGGAGCGCCGATGAACTTCTCCTGCCGCGCCGTTTCGAGGCTCTTCAGCACGTGGTCGCGTACGCCGATCAGGCGCGTCCAGTTGTCGGCGCGCCCCTGCTGCGTGGCATCGATGCCATGGGTCAGATCCGCCGCTTCCGGGAACATGGCGGTGTGAACGCTGCCGCTCTGCCCCAGATGGCCCCACACTTCTTCCATGGTGAAGCTCAGGATCGGCGCAAACAGGCGAACCAGCGCCATGGCCAGGCGATGCAGCGTGGTCTGCGCGCTGCGCCGGGCGTGCGATTTCGGCGCCGACGTGTAGAGTCGGTCCTTCAGGACATCGAAGTAAACCGAGCTCAGCTCGATGGCGGCGAAATCGTAGACCGCGCGATACACCTTATGGAAGGCGAAATCATCGAAGTGCGTGCGGCACTGCGCCACCAGTTCGGCGGCGCGGGTGAGAATCCACTGATCGAGTTCCGGCAGTTCTCTGCCCGGCACCGCGTCGCTGGCCGGATCGAAGTCGTGAATATTGCCCAGCGCATAGCGGAACGTGTTGCGCAGCTTGCGGTACGCTTCCGAAAGCCGCGTCAGAATCACCGGCGAGATACGCACGTCTTCGCTGAATTCCACCGACGCCGACCACAGGCGCAGCAGATCGGCGCCATAATCTTTGATCACCTCTTCGGGCGCAATCACGTTGCCCACCGATTTCGACATAGCGCGGCCGTCGCCATCGAGCGCCCAGCCGTGCGTCGCGCACCCGCGGTACGGCGCGCCGCCGCGCAGGCCGGTGCCGATCAGCAGCGAACTGTGGAACCAGCCGCGATACTGGTCGCCGCCTTCCAGATACAGATCCGCCGGCCAGCCGAGGCCGTTTTCGGCCGTCAGAACCGCCAGATGGCTCGATCCGGAATCGAACCAGACGTCGAGAATGTCGTTTTCCTTGGCGAACTCGGTGCCGCCGCATTTCTTGCAGGCCGTGCCGGCCGGCACGAGTTCGGCGGCGCTCTTCTCGAACCAAACGTCGGCCGAGTGCTGCTCGAACTGATCCACCACGCCGTCGAGAATCGAGCGCTCCGTCATCGGCTCGCGGCAACCCGCGCAGTAGAAGACCACGATGGGCACGCCCCAGACGCGCTGGCGCGAGATGCACCAGTCCGGCCGCACCGCAATCATGTTGGAGATCCGCTCTTCGCCCCAGCCGGGCATCCACTTGACGGCTTTGATGGCTTCGAGCGCGCGCTCGCGCAGGCCGTTGTTTTCCATGCCGATGAACCACTGGTCTGTAGCGCGGAAAATGGTGGCGTTGTGGCAGCGCCAGCAGTGCGGGTAGGAGTGCTCGATGTTCTCCATCGCCAGCAGCGCTCCGGCTTCCTTCAGGATTTGAATGACGAGCGGATTGGCGTCCCAAACGGCCTTGCCGAGCAGCTCCGCGGGAACATGGCCCGCCGCGCCCTCGGCTTCGAAGAACTTGCCGGCCGGGTCGACCGGGCAATAGACCGCCAGGCCATACTGCATGCCGATCACATAATCTTCCTGACCGTGGCCGGGAGCCGTGTGGACGGCGCCGGTGCCCTGCTCCAGCGTCACGTGGTCGCCAACCATGCCGAGCGATTCGCGGTCAATAAAAGGATGGCGGAAGGTGGCGCGATCCAGCTTCTCGCCGGCGAAGCGCGCGATCACTTTCGGAGCTTCGCCCCAGCCGCATTTCGCCGCCGTCGCGGCCAGCAGATCGGAGGCCACGATGTAAATGTCGCCCCTGGCATCGTCGGCCGCATCGACAGCCACGTATTCGAATTTTGGGTGAAAGGAGATGCCGAGGTTAGCGGGAAGCGTCCAGGGGGTGGTGGTCCAGATGAGCCCGAAGACGTTCTTTCCGGCCAGGGCGGGGTCGATGGCTCCGGCGTCGGAGGTCAGGCGGAACCGGACCCAGACCGACGGGCTCTTGTGATCTTCGTACTCAACCTCGGCTTCGGCCAGCGCCGTGCGGCAGTGGATGCACCAGTTGACCGGCTTGAGTCCTTTATAGACATAGCCCTTGTCGAGGAACTCGACGAACGCCCGGGCGATGGCCGCCTGGTAGGCGGGCTTCATGGTCAGATAGGGATCGTCCCAGCGACCCAGCACGCCCAGCCGCTTGAAGTCCTCCCGCTGCAGGTTGACGAACTTTTCGGCGTACTTGCGACAGACTTTGCGGATCTGCGCGGCGGTCATCTGCGCCTTTTTCGCGCCCAGTTCCTGATCGACCTTGTGCTCGATAGGCAGGCCGTGGCAGTCCCATCCCGGCACGTACGGCGCATCGTAACCGGCCATGGTTCTTGACTTTACGATAAAGTCCTTCAGGATCTTATTGAATGCCGTCCCGAGGTGAATCCGGCCGTTGGCATAGGGCGGACCGTCGTGCAGGATGTAGGTCGGCTTACCGGCCCGCGACTGGCGAATCGCGCCGTACAGGTCTTCCTCCGCCCAGCGGGCGAGCATCCTGGGCTCGGCCTGCGGGAGGTTGGCCTTCATGGAGAAATTGGTACGAGGCAGATTGACCGTCTGCTTCAGGTCCAGGTTAGAGGAATTCATTTCGGGGATGTCTCTCATTATAGTGGCTTTTGCTCACTATTCGAGAACATCCCGCCGGTGTTTGCGGCTCCGGGCCTACTTCCTGGCGGTCGTGGGGGCGGCGGGAGACGGCTTGGCGGGCTCGGCCGGCCTGGCTTCGGCTGATTTGGCTGCCGCCGGCCTGGCTTCGGCTGATTTGGCTGCCGCTGGCTTGGCTTCGCCTGGTTTAGCTTCGCCTGGTTTAGCTTCGCCTGGTTTAGCTTCGCCTGGTTTAGCTTCGCCTGGCTTGCCGTCGCCTGGTTTGCCGTCGGACCTGGCCGACCCTCCGGCGCCGGGCTTCGCGTCTTTACTATCCGCGGCCTCCGCCCCCACTTTCCCCTCGGCGTCGGCCGCGGGCTTGCTCGACTGATACTGGATGATCAGAGTCACCCGGCGATTGCTGGCGTCATTGGGGTCATCGGGATTTCGCAGACTCTGGTCGGCAAAGCCGCGGACCTGAGAGACCTGATCCTCCCGCATCCCGTTCGCCATCATCCAGCGGCGGGCGGCGTTCGCACGATCCGAGGAAAGTTCCCAGTTGGAATAATCGGAACGCTGCGTGAAAGGTTTGGAATCGGTATGCCCTTCCATTGTGACCTTGTTCGGGAGTTTGCCGATCTCCTCCGCCAGCGTCTGCAGCAGTTCCTTACCGAACGAAGTGGGCATCGCGCTGCCCGATTCGAAGAACGTGGAACCCTCGCCCTCCAGCAGTTCGACGCGCAGCCCTTCGCCGGTGACGGTGAAAATGACGTGCTCGCGGATTTTGGTCAGTGCCGTGGCGTCGCGCACCGCCTGCTCCAGCTTGTCCTTGAGCTTATTCATGTCATCCTTCTTCAGCGTCAGGCTTTCGCTGCCCGCACCCTTCAGGCCGTTGCCGACGTCCTTCCCCTTACCCTGCGGATCGGTAAAGTAACCACCGACGGCCTTCTGCACCTGCTCGCTCGCGCTCAGCAGCCACAGCACAATGAACAGCGCCATCATCGCCGTTACGAAGTCGGCGTAGGCCACCTTCCACGCGCCGCCATGGTGGCCGCCGCCGTGGCCGCCCTTCTTTTTGATGATGATGATCGGCTGCGCGGGAAGTCCGGGCATACGCTATGCCGCCTTCGCGCCGCCACCCTTGGTGGCCGCTTCCATGTCTTTGAAGGTGGGGCGGAGGTCGTGGGGCACCGCGCGCCGCGCAAATTCCACGGCTATCGAAGGAGCCATGCCCTTGGAAAACGCCATCAGCCCGGCGCGCAGCGTCTGGTAGTACTGCGCTTCGGCATCCAGCGTTTTTTCGATATTGGCCGCAACCGGCGAGATCAGCCCGTAGGAGATCAGAATGCCGAGAAACGTTCCCACCAGCGCCGCCGCCACATGCTCGCCAATCGCCTCCGGCGGCCCGCCCAGCGCGCCCATCGTGATCACGATGCCCAGCACCGCCGCCACGATCCCGAGGCCCGGCATGGCGTCGGAAACGGTGGAAAGAGCCTTCACCGTGGCCATGGCCCCGGCGTGGTGGATTTCAATATCCGCCTCCACCAGCGCATCCAGATCGTGCGGCGCCACAACGCCGGCAACCGCCGTCCGCAGCGTGTCGCAGACGAAATACAACACGTGGTGGTCCTTGATCAGCTTTGGATACTTGGAAAAGACCGGGCTCTTGTCCGGATTCTCAATGTCTTCCTCCAGCTTCGCCATGCCGCTCTTGCGGGCAAACTGAAAGATGTCATTCAGCATCTTCAGGCTTTCCAGATAGAAGTCTTTGGTATACCGGCTGCCGCTCAGAATCGCCAGCGCGCTCTTCAGAACTTTGATGACCAGCGGCAACGGATTGGCGATCAGCAGCGTGCCCAGCGCCGCGCCGCCAATAATCACCAGTTCGGCCGGTTGCACCAGAACCAGCAGCTTGCCTTTTTCCATGAGGAAGCCGCCGATCACGGCGCCGAATACGACGACGATGCCAATTATGGAAAACATGTTCGGTTGCACACCTGATCGGCAGTTGGCGGCGAAAACTTCAGGCCGCGAGCGCCGTCTGTGCAAACGAATTCAACGAACAACGCTATTCGAGGCGCGCCAGTTCGTGGATTTCAAAATGAAAACGGTCGGGCGGGAAATGCGCCACCGACTGCGGCGACATCCGCGCCCACGTTTCATACGCCGTCCCCGCCAGCCGGCTGCTCAGGAAAAACAGGAACTGATCCGAGCAGCAATCGATCGGCGGCGGCTGCCGGAACGTCAATCGCGTCCCCACGGCCTTCTCGATTGCCGGCACCTCGGCGCCCACCGGATGCAGTTGCGGCACAACCGGAGTCACGCCCTTATCGATCAGCAGATCGACGAAACTGCTCCGCGCCGCGTGCGGCCAGATGTCCGGACTCAGCAGCGGACGCAGCGCGCTGGTCGCCTCAAACGTGATCTCGCACTGCCGGATCCACTCCAGCACCGAATCGCCCCACGCCCAGTGCTGCAGCAGGCCGAGATAGCGATCGGCAAGATGCAGCGCCAGATCGAACCGGCGGTGCGCCGCCAGTTCCTTCCGCGCCTCCTCCAGCTCCGATTCCGCCGGTGCCCCAAAATCGTGTGCGACCACCATCTCCTCGGTATCGACGATGCCCGCCGCCTGCTCCACCAGCGACTCCCGGCTCAGCTCGCCCGGAAGCCCGTGGATCAGCAGCGGGGGCAGCTCGTGCATCCCCGGCCCCGGCACTTCGACGTAATGACGATGCGTTTCCTGACAGCCCATGCCACCCTCCGTCCCGAACGCGCCCGGCGATTCTCCCTGCATCCGACACCAGTTCACCGGCGCCTGCACTCATTATGACGCCTCGCGCGCCCATTTGTTTCATTTCGGCGGCAACATGCCGATTGAAATAAATTATTGCCGCTATCTGGCAGAACCCCTGCCAACGGGTGCAAAATAAACATTCGGCACCGCGGCACAACGCTGACTTTCGGCAACGGGAGATTTACAGATGGACTGGAACGCAATCATTCAGGTAGTTCAAACCAAACTCACCGGACTCGCACTCGAAGTGGCCGGAGCGCTGGCGCTTTACATCGCCGGCCGCTGGCTCATCGGCATGCTCGTGGGCCTGGTGCAAAAGGCCCTGACCCGGCAGAAGATCGAACCGACGGTGCTGCGCTTTGTCGGCAACACCATCGCGGTGGTCCTCAACATCACGCTGGTCATCGCGATCCTCGGCTACTTCGGCGTCCAGACCACCACCTTCGCCGCGCTGCTGGCCGCCATCGGTTTCGCCATCGGCACGGCATGGGGCGGGCTGCTCGCCAACTTCGCGGCCGGCGCCTTCCTGATTGTGCTGCGGCCGTTCAAGGTCGGCGACTTCATCAGCGCCGCCGGCCAGACCGGCACGGTGGAGGAGATCGGCCTGTTCGTCACCACAATTCACACGCCGGACAATATCAAGACCTTCGTCGGCAACAACAAAGTCTTCTCGGACACGATCCAGAATTTTTCCGTCAACCCGTACCGCCGCGTGGAACTGGTGGCGCAGATCTCGGGCGGCGCCGATCCGCACAGAGCCATTGCCGACCTCAAGGCGCGGCTCGCCACCATCCCCAACGTGAAGACCGACCCGGAGCCGGTGGTCGTGATCCTCACCTTCACGCTCGCCGGGCCGGTCCTCGCCGTGCGCCCGTTCTGCCACAACGACCATTACTGGCAGGTCTACTTCGACACCAACATGGCGATCCGCGAAGTGCTCGGCGATGCCGCGTTCCCGGCTCCCATGACGCCCTACGCAATCAAGCAGGTGTAGGCTGATTGCATGGCCGCCGATTCGCCCGAATACTCCATTGGACTCGACCTCGGCGGCACCAATCTGCGCGCCGCCGCCGTGAGCCGCGACGGCAGGATGCTGGATCACGTGGCCGGCAAGACCGCATACTCGGCGGGCCGCGACGCGATTGTGCGGGAGATGGTGGAGTCCATCGTCACGGTGCGCGACCGGCTCGCTGCCACGCCGGGCGCGGGTAAGCTGGCCGGGATCGGCATCGGCGTCCCCGGCTTCATCAACATGGCGACGGGCGTAATCGCCAACTCGAACAACCTGGCGTCGCTCGAAAACTTCCCGATTCGCGATGTTCTCAGCCAGCAACTGGGCGCGCCGGTGATTCTGGAAAACGACGCCAACGCGGCGGCGCTCGGCGAGCAGTGGATCGGCGCGGGGCGCGGCGTGGCCGATCTTGTGATGCTGACGCTTGGCACCGGCGTGGGCGGCGGCATCGTTGCGGGCGGCAGGATTCTGCGGGGCGCGCAGGGCATGGCGGGCGAACTCGGCCACATCACGGTGGTGCCGAACGGCAATCCGTGCGGCTGCGGCAATCGCGGCTGCGTGGAAAAGCACGCGTCGGCAACGGCGGTAACGGCCATGGCGAAGCTGCTCGGCCTTGGCGACAATCTTTCGGCGAAGGAAGTTTACGATCTGGCGCTGGGCGGCAATGAGAAGGCGAAGACGATTTACGCCAGCATGGGTGAATCGCTCGGCATCGTGCTGGCGATGCTGATCAATACGTTCAACTATCCGTTGTATCTGCTGGCCGGCGGAGTGCTTGGCGCGTGGGATCTGTTCGCCCCGGCCATGCTGGAGGAGACGCGGCGACGGTCGTTCACGTACCGGGCCACGAATCCGCGGATCGAAAAGGCGCAGCTGGGCAACGAGGCCGGGCTTTACGGCGCGGCGTATTTGCCGTGGGTGTGAAGCAGGACTATCCGCGCTACATTAGTTCGCATGAACTTGCTCCGCACGCCGGTGCTGCCTGCGCTGCTCGCCGCCGCAGCCGCGTTTTCCGCCGCGGCCCAGTCGCCGCAGGGCTCAGATCTTGTGAACGCGCTGCGCAAAGGCGGCTGTGTGATCGTGATGCGCCACGCCAGTTCGCCGTCCGCGGTGCCGGACAAAGCCGTCGCCAATCCGGATAACACGAAGCCCGAGCGCCAGCTCGACGAAACCGGGCGCGCCACGGCATCAGCTATGGGCAAGGCGCTGCGGGAGCTGAAGATCCCGGTGGGCGCCGTCCTCTCCAGCCCCACCTACCGCGCGCTCGAAACCGTAAAATTCGCGCAGTTCCCCACGCCGCAGCCGGTCCCCGAACTCGGCGACAACGGCCAAAGCATGCAGGGCGGCACGGCCGCGCAGGCCGAGTGGCTGCGCAAACAGGTCACTCAGTTTCCGGCCGGATCGAATACCGTCCTGGTCACTCACCTGCCTAATCTCACGGGCGCGTTTCCGGAACTCGCCGCCGGCATGGGCGATGGCGAAGCGCTGATTTTCGCCAATGACGGAAAAGGCGGCGCGCGCATGCTGGCGCGGGTGAAGATCGACGCCTGGGCGAAGCTTCAGCCCTGAGGATCGGGCAGAGGAAACGGCAGAAGCAACCACAGGTGTGCTGGCAACTGAAACGGTGCGCAAGCACCGCGGGCCGGCTAGCGCCGCTGCTTCACAAACGCGCCGCTGGCTTCGCGCACCGTCGGGAACGTTTGTGAAATGTGATCGTGCCAGGTGAGGTACTCCTCATCGGCAACGCCCCATAAGACACCCAGCCCACCAGCGCAAAAGCTCATCCAGGTAAAAACGAACCGAATGGCGCGACTGCGCGAATCGACCGGAAAACCGTCGAAGGTAATCAGCTGCAGATCGGTGAACGCCATCCCGGCCGTTTCGCGTCCGGCGATCGTCCACACCAGCCCGTACGCCAGCACCACGAGGCTCAGCGAGGCCGCCAGCGCGATCCAGAAGAGCTTACCCGAACCCAGCTCGCCGCCCGCCACGTGATAAGTCAGCAGCAGAATTCCGAACGCCACCAGGATGAACGCAGCGTCGATGGACGCCGCCAACGCGCGATGCGTTGGCGTCGCCACGGGCCGCTCGCAAAACACCTGCGCTTCCACCTCCGTTTTCAGCAGCCGCGCCCGCAGCGGCGAGGCCGGCACGAAATCAAGCACGCCCTGCTCGGCCGGCGAAGCAACCGAAGCCGCGCGCGATCTTTGTTGCGATGCGGGGCGTTGCGCCGGGGCCGGCGCCGGTGGACCGACGTGCGGCATCTGCGGCGTCAGGCGAGGCTCGGCCCGCTTCGAACGGCGAATCTGTTCGAACGGAATTACGTTATCCGACATCGCTTTATCCTGCGCCTTCTCAGGCCCCGTCTGAAACAGCGTTTCCTGCCGGCCGGTCCCGGCGTTTCCGGCAAAGGCACCCGCCGGCCAGCCGCCGGTCTGCGTCTCCTGCATTTGCCACGAGCCAGTCTGCGGAGCAACCGAATCCGCCGCCACATTGCGAACGGGCGGGAACTCGCGCGTGTCCCCATCCGCCATGGGCGCGAGCGCGAGCGCGTTGGCCCCCGCGTAGCCCGGAGGCGCCGAAATCACAATGCCGGACAGCCGCCGTCCGCAGCGCAGACAGCGATGATCTTCTTCTCCGTTAGTGAAACCGCAATGCTGGCAGTGCATCTATTTCTATTCGTCTGACCCGGTTCGCCCGGGTCGTTTCGCGCCGTCTTTCGGCCTCGCCTTCCGCCGGTACGGACCACCGGGCGGGTCGTTATTTCAGCCCGTTGCTTGCGACAGCATTTATGCCGTGCTAGGGTTGCCATTTGAGGCCGAATTCGCGCAGCAACCCTACTCACCTGAGTAACATAATCTCCGTCACTTGTCACGGAAAAATTCTTCGTGCCTGTTTCATTTTGGCCCTGATTTTACAGGCCTCCGCACAATGGGCCGCAGGACAGACTTCGGCTGCTCCGTCACCTGAAATAGACAGCCTCCCCGCGCCGCCACCCGCGCCCGATTCCCCGGCCGCCGCCACCGTGGAGCGGCCGGACTTCAGCATCCGGATTCCCCGCCCGAACGCGCCGATGAAGGGCGATTACGACATCACGTCCGACAGCCAGGAGTCCGCCGGCGGCGTCTATCAACTTCACGGCCATGTGGTGGTGGAACTGTTCGATGCCACCTTTCGCGCCGACGAGGCCGAGTACGACGAAAACACCCACGTCTTCAAAGCCCGGGGCAACGTCTACTACCGCAACTACGAGCGCAACGAAATCCTCTACTGCGATACCGCCGAGTACAACACCGATACCGGGCGCGGCACCTTCGGACACGTCCGCGGATTCATGAAGACCCGCGTCGTCGCGCGCCCCGGGCTTCTGCTCTCCAACGAGGCGTTCTACTTCGAGGGCAAGTACGCCGAGCGCTTCGAAGACCGCTACATACTGCACGAAGGCTACATCACCGACTGCCAGATGCCGTCGCCGTGGTGGACCCTGAGCTCCGACGTGTTCAATATTTACCCCGGGGACCGCGCCGTAACCCGGAACGGCGTCTATCACGTTCGCGGCGTCCCGGTCTTCTTCTTCCCCTACTTTTACAAGGGGCTGAAAAAGGAGCCGCGCAAAAGCGGTTTCCTTTCGCCCGAAGCCGGCCACAGCTCGCAGTTCGGCTATTTCTTCGGCCTCGGATACTACTGGGCCATCAGCCGCTCTTTCGACGCCAGTTACGTCGCACAGGATTACACGTCGCGCGGCTACGCACATCACATCGACTTCCGCGGCAAGCCGACCAATAAATCCGACTTCAACCTGATCTTCTACGGCGTCAACGATCGCGGCGTCCAGCAGGGCGGCAACGCCATCAAGGCCGGCGGCTTCAGCCTTACCGGCACGGGGAAGATTCAGTTCGGCAACGACTGGGAGGCAAGAGGAAATCTCGATTACCTCACTTCCCTGCTCTTCCGTCAGACCTTCACGCAATCCTTCAACGAGGCCATTTATTCGGCCGTCACCTCGACCGCATTCCTCGAGAAACACTTCGGCAGCTACACCTTCGAAGCGCAGGCCTCGCGCAACGAGAACTTTCAGGACACGGTGAAGGACGACTTCATCATCGTCCGCAAACTTCCCGAGTTCGACTTCAGCGGACGCGACCATCAGCTCGCCGGCGGCCCGTTTCCGCTCTGGTTTTCCTTCGACTCCAGCTTCGGCCTCTATCACCGCGTGGAGCCCGCGCCACAACCCGGCTACTACGAAAACGCCCAGTTCATGCCGCGCGGCAGCTTCTCGCCTTCCGTCAACACAGCCGCTCACTGGGGCGGCTTCAGCGTGGTGCCGAGCTTCACCCTGCATGAATCGTTCTATGGACAGACGCTGGTCAGCGGAACGGTGCAGAATGCCGCGCTCACGCGGAGCGTTCCGGAATTCGACGTGGATTTCATCCTGCCGTCGCTTTCGCGCATTTATAACCGCAAAACGTTTTTAGGCGAGAAGTTAAAGCACGTGATCGAACCTCGCTTCGGCTACCGTTATGTGACCGGCGTGAGTAACTTTGCCGAAACGCTCCGGTTCGATCAGTTCGACCTGTTTTCGAATACCAATGAAGCCTCCGCCGGTTTCACCAACCGGCTCTACGCCAGGCGCGGCGAATCCACGGTGGAGATTCTCAGCTGGCAGTTGTTTGCCAAGGCGTTTTTCGATCCCACGTTTGGCGGCGCCTTCGTCCCGGGCCAGCGCAACGTGGTTCTGACCGCGATGGACTTCACCGGCTTCTCCTACCTCGACCATTCCCGGCGCTATTCGCCCGTGAGTTCGATCCTGCGCGCGCTGCCCCGGCCCGGCGTCGCCGTGCAGTGGCAGGCCGATTACGACCCGCTGCTGCACCGTCTTGTGAACAGCACGTTTTCCACCGATTTCCGCCTCCGCCAGTACTTCATTTCGATGGGGCAGAACGTGGTGCGCCCCGACGCGATCCTGAGTCCGGCGGCCGACCAGCTCCGCGCCACGCTCGGCTACGGCCAGACCAACCGCAAGGGCTGGAATGCCGCGTTTTCAACCGTCTACGACTACCGCCAGCAGATCATGCAGTTCGCCATCGGGCAGCTTTCCTACAACACCGACTGCTGCGGCTTCAGCGTCGAGTTCCGCCGCATTGCATTCGGCACGCTGAACGACAATCAGTTCAAGTTCGCCTACACGATTGCCAACATCGGGACCTTCGGGAATCTGAAGAAACAGGAACGGATTTTCTAAGCACGACGCCGGAAACCTGCTCGTTCCAGCCGGCCGTACGGCGGGCCCCGCACCCATTACTTGTTACCCGAATTCTCCATATCCCTGGCGATTGTATGACAGTTGCCCAAAATCGCTTCGAGAGGTATTGACAAGCCGCCAATCCGGGCGTAGTTTGTAAATATCACTGAAGAGGGAGGTGGTCCAAAAGAATGAAATCAAGCTGTAGACCGCGCGAGGTGGCCGACTGTTGAGTCGACCGTTCTAAAGTAGCCGGCACCCGCTGTCAGTGGTGGGGCCAAGTTCCTGTGGACCGGTCACTTCGTTGCGACGAATGTACTGCCTCAGGCATCAAAAAGGCAACAGGACCCCTGCGGTTCACTGGTGGACCGCAGGGGTTTTGCGTCTGGAACCTGCACCGCCCGAGCCTGTCACGCTCGGCAGCCCTGCACTCCTGTGATAAACTGAAGTTTCCCGAGAGGCTTATCTGAAATGAAATCCGGAATTCACCCCGCCTACGCCGAAATCAGCGTCATCTGCGCTTGCGGCCACCAGTTCAAAACACGTTCCACCCACAAGGGCGACATCCGCGTGGAAATCTGCGCCAACTGCCACCCGTTCTTCACCGGTAAGCAGAAACTGGTCGATACCGCCGGCCGCGTCGACAAGTTCGAAAAGAAGTACGCCAAGCAGCGCGCCGAAAAGGCCGAACGCCTGGTCGCAAAGTAGTTCCCCCGACTTGCAGCAGGTTTTGCCGCGGCAGGAATTGCCACCGGCAAGGTTTTGCACGAAGCGATTCCGCTCAGCGGGATCGCTTTTTTGTGCTGCTCGCTGATATTCGAACGGCTCGCGCTTCTTGTAATGCCCAACACTCCCGGTGAGCCGGAAAGCGCGGTTACTTGCGGGCCAGAGCGGCGGCAGCAGCGCGCGCCTTTTCGCGTTCCGTGCGCCAGTTGTCGTAGGCAACCTGCTGCTTGTCGTTCAGAATTGCCTTGATCGCGTCGACGTGTTCCTGCTGGATCTTGTCATGCAGCGGCTTTTCCTGCGCCTGCAGCGTGTCCAGTTTGTGTTTCGTCTCGTCCAGCACCTTGACGATTTCCGCAATCTGCGGCTCGCTGGCGCCCACTTTTTCCCGCATGCCCGCCAGATAGCGCTGGCGGAACTCGCTCATGCTGCGCGGCGCGGTGTTGGCGCTGGCCGACGTCGTCGCGTAAAGCCGGTGCGACACGACCCCCACCAGCGCGCCGCTGGCGAAGACCAGCAGCAGATAAAAGGCCGTACTCAGGCGCTTGCGCGGCATGCCGCTACTGCTCCATCTCCGCGATACGATCCACGTGCAGCGGTTCCAGCGCCGCCATTTGATCCGCCCGCAGCGCTTCCACAAACGTTCGGTTCAGGAATTCCACGGACTGGTGCGCGGGCACGTCATAGCTGAACGACGACAGCAGCATGGCCAGAATGGCCGACGCCGCCACGGCCGCCGTCACCAGCGTCTTGGCGAAACGCCCGAACCAGTTGGTGCTCTCCCGCTCGGCCTTCTCCCGCTCTTCGATCCGTGCCCAAATGGCCGGCATAAACGCCGCGCCCGGCTCGGTGTCCGGGCAAGCCATACGGTAGGCCGCCAGCAGATCATCCAGCCGGCCTTCGTTTTCCTGCGCGCTTTTCTGCAGCATGGCGGTGTTTGGTTCCATAATACCGTTTTTCAGAGACGCGTCAGGGCGTGTCATTTGATTTGGCGCTCCGGACCAGGGGAATGGTTACGTCTTTCATGTTTTTTAATACGCGCTGCCGGGCGCGGAACAGGCGCACTTTCAGCGCGTTTTCGTTCACGTGATAGATTTTTTCCAGATCTTTGAGGGATAAACCCTCCACTTCCTTGAGGGTAAGCAGCATCCGGTCCTCCTCCGAAACGGCGGAAAGGAGGTCCTGCACGAGATCGCGAACCCGCTTCTTTTCCCCTTCTTCACTCTGCCGGAGCGAACCGGCGGCCGCGTCGGCCATCATCACCTGCTGCTCGGAAAGGTCCGACATGCGCGATTCCGGGCGTCGCCGGCTCTTGCGCAGATAATCGTAGGACGCGTTGACCGTCAACCGGTAGAGCCAGGGCTCGAAAACCTCCGCCGTACGCAGATTCTGGAGAGAAAAATAGAGGCGGATGAAGACTTCCTGCGCCACGTCTTCGGCGTCTTCCGGCCGCCCGATGAGACGGGAAATGGTGCCCATGATGCGCCGCCGGTAGGCAGTCACGACCTGATTGAACGCGACCGCATCGCCCTGCTGCGCTCGTTGAATCAGCTCGAATTCAACTAACATGATTCTGCGGCAACATTCTGCGGCAACCCTGGAGCCACTATAGCCCACCCACCGAGCCATCCCGGCCGCGCCGGCCAAAATCCCCTCACAGGCCGCGGGCGTACCAGTTCAGCAATCCATTGCCCGCCAGCGCCGAATAGAGCGCCGCCGCCCCGAGGAACGTGCCGAACGGCAACTGGTAGCTTCCGGCGTCTTCGCCCTTCACTTTGATATAGATCCACCCGATCACGGCGCCCGCCACCGACCCGAGGATCACAGTCATGAGCGCCCCCTGAATCCCCAGGAACGCGCCGACCGCCGCCAGCATCTTCACATCGCCGAAGCCGAGGCCTTCCTTGCCGCGGATCTTTTCAAACAGCCAGCCGCCCAACCAGATCGTCCCGGCAGGCAGAAGGCCGCCGATCAGCGCCTCCACCAGCGAGCCCGCACGCAGGCCCGTTGCCATGCCCATCAGCCCCAGGATGCCGGAAAACAGGCCCGTCCGCGGCGCCAGCACCGCAAAGACCAGACCGAGGAAGAATCCCCCGATCGTCATCTCGTCGGGCAGCAGCAGCGTCTCCAGATCGCTGAAGACCAGCCCCACCATCAGCGCCGCGAACACGCAGAACTTGAGCGCCGCCAGCGTCGGCCCCAGATGCCAGACGAACCAGGCGAACAGTACACCCGTCAGCGCTTCCACCAGCGGATATCGCCACCCGATGGCCGCGCCGCACCTGCGGCACCCGCCGCGCAGCAGCAGATAACTCAGCACCGGAATGTTGTCGTACCAGGCGATCTGCGCCGCCGGAGCGAAGCGGGCGAACTCACCCGCATCGATCGCCTCTTCGAATTCGGCGTCTTCCGAATACAGCGGAATTCCGGCCTTTTCCAGCAGTCCGGCGAGGCACGAAGGGCAGCAGGAGCGCGGCCGCACCACCGAAAGATCCCGCGGCCAGCGGTAGATGCAGACATTCAGGAAACTGCCGATCAGCAATCCGAACAGCCCGGCCAGCACCGTCGCCGTAATCGTCCATTCCGTTCCCGTCACTTTCCGTCTCCCGATGCCTTCTCGTATGCGGCCAGCGTCGCTTCCACCATGTGTTTTTCCGTGAACCGCGCGCGTACGGCTTCTCGCGCCGCGCTGCCGAGCGAGCCATCCGACTCCCGCGCCGCACGCAACGCCGCCGCTACCGACGCCGGATCGTTTTCCACCAGCAGCCCGTTCTTCCCGTGCGCGATCAGCTCCGGAATGCCGCCCGTATTGCTCGCCACCACCGTGACCCCCAGCGCCATGGCGAGCAGAATTCCCGATCCCAGACCTTCCGAACGCGTCAGATAAAGCAGCACCCGCGCCCGCCGCAAATCGGCCGGCAGATCGCGCGACTTCACCAGCTCCACTCCCGCTATTCTCGCAGCCTCTTCAGCCAGGTCCAGACCTTTTTCCGGATCGAGCGTATAGGGAGCCACCACCGCGTCCCCCCACGCCGGCTGTTCCGGCAGCTTCACGCCGTCGTAGACCACTTCGATGCGCCGCTCATCCACGCCCCCGCGACACAACTCGCCCGCCACGAATCGCGACACGGCGAGGAACAGCCGCGGACGCCCGTACTTCCAGCGCGACAGCACGCCGTCCTTCACCGGAAACGCCACGCGGCGCGACACCACCAGCGGCGCGCGGCCGGCAATCGCGGCCAGCGTGTGGGAGCGCGCATCGTGCGCATGGATCAGATCGAAGCCGCCCGAGGCGGCCGCCACGCGCAGCATGCTGAGCGCGCCGCAGGGCAACCCTTCGCGGCGCGCTTCTTCCGCCAGCGGTCCGCCCGCGCGCGCCAGCAGCACGGAGTCGTGGCCCGCGGCCAGCAGTCCGCGATGCAGCGCCAGTACCTGCCACTGCCCGCCGCGCATCTGGCGGCCGCTATCGAGGTGCAGGATTCGCATCGTTGCCCTCGCTCACCGTGCCCTCGTTCACCGTGCCCTCGTTCACCGTGCCCTCGCGCGCCTTCGAGTATTTTCGGAACGTATAAATCGCCGCCATCCGCGCGATCGTCAGCCCTGCCGCGCCGTCCAGAAATCCCCGCTGCAGCACATACGATTTCACAAACGTCCACGCCGGACTCAGCACCAGCTGCAGCGCGCCCACGCTGCGTCCCCGCGCGCGCAGCTCCCGCGCCGCCAGCGTTGTGTAACGGTCCAGCGTGCGGTAGTGTTCCGCCAGCGAATCGCACGTGTAATGCAGCAGATCGCCGTGCAATTGGGCCACCGCTCCCTCCACGCGCACGCTTTCGTGCACATAGTCACCCGTCCAGCGCGCCCGGTCCTTCCGGTAAAGCCGCACCTTGCGATCCGGATACCAGCCGCTGTGGCGGATCCACTTCCCCAGATACCGCGCCAGCCGCGGAAACGCATACCCGTCGGCAGCCGGCTCTTCGCCTTTCAGACGAAGGATCTCCGCCGCCAGTTCCGGGCCGACTTCCTCATCGGCATCGATCGACAATATCCACGTATACGCCGCCTGCTCCGCCGCGAAGTTCTTCTGCGCCGCATAACCGCGCCACCGCTCTTCGATCACGCGCGCTCCGAGCGCCGCGGCAATCTCCCGCGTGCGGTCCCGCGACCCGCTGTCCACCACCACGACCTCATCGGCAAACGGCACACTGCGGATCGCCCGCGCGATATTTCGCTCCTCGTTGAGAGTCACGATGGTGACGCTGAGCTGCATTTCAGTCGACAATCGGCGCCAGCGAGAAACAAAGCAGGAACATCGCCAGCGCGACCCAGCCCAGCTGCACTCGCCCGGTACCGATCTCCGTATCGTCATGCAGCGGCGGATGCCGGCGCGCCAGGAAGAACAGCAGCACGGCCCAGAACCACCAGCCGCTCCAGAATCTGCCCATGGGAATCAGCGCCACGAGGAAGATGTAAGTGACCCACTTGTGCGCCCGCCCCAGCAGCGCGTAAATAATGTGCCCGCCATCCAGTTGGCCCACCGGCAGCAGATTGAGCGACGTGGCGAACATCCCGACCCACGCCGCGCGCGCCACCGGATGCAGATAAATATCCGCGGCCGGCACGCCCGTGAAGATCGCCTTCTGCAGCAGCCACAGGAGCGCCGGCGTTCCCAGCTGCACCGCTCCCTCGTGATTGATCCCCGGGATGATCTTGGAAAATGCCAGCCCCACGCCGAGCGCCGGCACCAGGAAAACGAAGCCCGCCAGCGGCCCCGCAACGCCCACGTCGAACAAAATCCGCTTGCTGTAAATTGCGGAGCGAATCCGGATGAACGCGCCCAGCGTACCGGTGAACGGCGTGGGCGCGGGCAGAAAGAACGGCAGCGTGGCATCCACGCCGTAGTAGACGCACGCCAGGTAATGGCCCAGTTCATGCGCCATCAGAATGGTCAGCAGCGTGAGGGAAAACGGCAGGCCGCCCCACAGCAATTGCGGATGCTCCAGCCCGAACGTGAAGATGTTCACGTCGCGATCGAAATCGAAAAACGGCAGGTTGTGCCCGAAGTTGTACTGCATGCGCGCGCCCACCAGAGTGGTGGTGCACAGCGTCAGCAGGAAGCACAGTACGTTGACCCACGCCCGCCGGGGCTGCGGCCCGGTAACGCGCGGCGGCGCGGTTTCAAAGCGCTGCGGATACGCGGACGGATCTCCGGGTGGTGTTGCGCGTGCGCTCTCGATGAGGTCTTCCGGAAACACGGCTGTAGGGAACTCAGTTGGAATGACGCGGGCACCCTGCCGCCGGGTCCACCGTTATTGCAGCGTCTGCAGTTCCTTGCCCGGCTTGAACCGCACGGCCTTGCCCGGCGGAATGGACACTTCCGCACCCGTACGCGGATTTCGGCCAATGCCGGTCTTGCGCGGTTTCACCGTGAAGACGCCGAAGCCGCGCAGTTCGATGCGGTCACCGTGCTCGAGCGCGCGCTTCATCTTTTCGAACACCGTTTCCACGGCCATTTCGGCCTTGGTCTTGGTGATGCCGGTCTTGTTCACCACTTCGTTAATGATGTCGAGCTTGATCACACGGCCTCCCCGGCCTCGTCACGAACCGATTCTTCACCGATCCCGCGGCAATGAATGATAAACCGATGATAGAATTAGGTTTATTCCAATGTCAAGCAAGGCGGACCAGACCGCTTCGCTGCAGCCCGTCGATTCCGCACTCTACCGGCGTGCCTGCGCTCAGTTTGCTACCGGAATCACCGTCGTCACGGTGACCGACCAGGGCGGAATTCCGCACGGCCTCACCGTGAATTCCTTCGCCTCCGTGTCGCTCAATCCGCCGCTGGTGCTGGTCAGCATCGACCTGCGCAACGCCAAGCTCGGCCATTTCCG
>Ga0214192_1000688_pt1 | contig 20532 bp, 15 predicted proteins | sample TroBogEpilimnion_44_FD_153030 | JGI IMG/M metagenome (GOLD analysis project Ga0214192, IMG submission 153030) | Freshwater microbial communities from Trout Bog Lake, WI - 29JUL2008 epilimnion | ecosystem: Environmental > Aquatic > Freshwater > Lake > Epilimnion/Euphotic zone | place: Trout Bog... | reverse complement strand
TTGTCCATTGGTTAATGCAATACATCCGTGCGTCCAGTCAAAAACTTTGTGCACTTTTTCGTCTGCTCGCCCTAAACCGTGAATACCGATTTGTCCACCCAAGGGCGTATTTTGAGGGGGGATCTGATTATTTTGATGAGCTGTTACAATACGCATATGGGTCATTGGGTCAATAATACCCTTTTTTAAAGCATTATTAGCGTCTTCTACTGAAGGATAATTGAGTCCAAAAAATTTTCTGAACATCGATTTTTCACCAATCCAACCGATTCGATAATTTCCGTATGGTGTTATATTATCACCGCGATGGGTTTTAAAACCAGCACCACCACGACCAATAGCAATACTGTGAAATGTTTCTAAAGTCTGCTCACCTTTTTTTAATTCGATTTTTCTAGCTTTAGTGTCAACCAAAAGCCAGACATCATTGTTTGCCGATATAGCAACAGAGAAAAAACAACCACATAAAAATAAATAAATTCGTAACATATAACTCTACACTGAAAAAGAATTTTGGTGTACTTTAATACGCCCAAGCCTAACGCCGCAGAGGACTAAATGAAAATAGAAATTATTACAACTCAGCCTTACCACGACCAAAATCCAGGAACATCTGGATTAAGAAAAAAAGTTAAAGTTTTTCAGCAAACTGGATATCTGGAAAATTTTGTCCAAGCAATTTTTGATTCTTTGGAAAATCTTACAGGCAAAACACTAGTACTCGGCGGCGATGGTCGTTATTTTAACAGAGCAGCGATACAAATCATTATAAAAATAGCGGCCGCTAATGGCTTTAGTGAACTTATTATAGGTCAGGGTGGGCTATTATCTACTCCTGCAGCTTCAAACATTATTAGAAAATATCAAGCATTCGGTGGTTTGATTTTATCAGCCAGTCATAATCCAGGCGGTCCTGAAGAAGACTTTGGTATAAAATATAATGTCGCTAATGGTGGACCGGCTCCAGAAAAGGATACGGTTGCTTTTTATCAACGTAGTCAGGTAATCGATAGTTATAAAATAGCTCAGATAGACGATGTTGATTTAGATAACTTAGGAACGCTACAAATTGATAATCTGAAAATAACAATTATTGATTCAGTGAGCGATTATGCAGAATTAATGGAATCTATTTTTGATTTTCCATTAATCAAACAAAGTATTAGTTCTGGCTACATCAGTTTATTGTTTGATGCTATGCATGCTATCACTGGACCCTATGCCAAAAGAATTTTTGTCAACATGTTGGGAGCTTCTAGTGATTCAGTGATTAACGCAGAACCTTTAGAGGATTTTGGTGGTCATCACCCTGACCCTAATCTGGCGCATGCACACGAATTAGCAGAGCGCATGTTTAGTTCTTCAGCACCAGTATTTGGAGCTGCTTCTGACGGTGATGGTGATCGTAACATGATACTAGGCAGTCAAATATTTGTAACACCCAGTGATAGCTTGGCGATTATGGCGGCAAATGCCACTTTAATTCCTGCTTATGCTCAAGGTATTACCGGAGTAGCTCGTTCCATGCCCACCAGTCAAGCTGTTGATAGAGTTGCGGCAAGTTATAATATCCCCTGTTATGAAACGCCAACAGGTTGGAAGTTTTTTGGAAATTTGTTGGATAGCAACCGCATCACACTGTGTGGAGAAGAAAGCTTTGGTACAGGTTCTAACCATGTTCGAGAAAAAGATGGTTTATGGGCAGTATTATTTTGGTTGAACTTAATAGCCAAAAAACGTCAATCGGTAGCAGATATTGTTCATGATCACTGGCAAAAATTTGGGCGTGATATTTATTGTCGACATGATTACGAGGCTATAGAAACTCCAATTGCCAACGCTATCATTGAGCATATACGCGACCAATTATCGACATTGCCTGGACAACAATTTGGTGATTACATTGTTAAATTTGCAGACGAGTTTAGCTATTCTGATCCAGTCGATGGCAGTGTTAGCAAAAATCAGGGAATCCGTATTGGTTTTGAAAATGGATCGCGTATAGTTTTTAGATTATCTGGAACCGGTACAGTAGGGGCAACTTTAAGAATCTATCTTGAGCGTTTTGAATCGGATGTGAATAAACATCAACAAGATTCAGCAATTGCGTTAGCAGAACTGATAGAGTTAGCTGAACAATTAAGTCAAGTAAAGAAACGCTCTGGTAGAGTTGAACCAGATGTAATGACCTAAATAGGCAAATAAAAAAAGGAGCGGTTTATAAAGCCGCTCCTGAATTTATAAACAATAAAATTATACTAATTCAAAAATTTAATTATTATTCCAGATTAGCGTGTCTGTATCGCATTTCTTCTTCTGCGATGCCTTTCTCATGGATAAGATGAGACACTAAAGATTCTAAGAAGAACAATGTCGATAATTCAAATACCGTGCCCATAGGCATGCCCTGAACTTTAGTGTACTGATCGGAAGCACCGATTTGAAAAACACCATCAGCCATATCGCCAATCGTTGAATTGGCTTTCGCTGAAATTAAAACAATATCCGCACCAATTTCTTTAGCGCGTTTAGTGAATGCTATCAATTGTTCAGTTTCGCCAGAACCAGAAATAATAATTAACAAATCGCCGCGTTTAATACTGGGTGTTACAATTTCACCAACCACACTGACATCATATCCGCTATGCATTAAACGCATGGCAAAAAATCGACAGATTAAACCAGAACGACCGGCACCAGAAACAAAGACGCGTTTTGCATTATCCAGCATACGCGTAAGTCGGCTGGCGTGATTATCATCAGTAGTCGATAGAATAGACTCTATTTTATTAACAATCATCTTTTGATGAGTTGATTTACCATCTGCCAGATCACGTAAATTGCGTGCTGCTTCAGTAGGGCAGGGTGCGCCATAAATAGCAGCACCAACAACAATTATGTCTGCACCAGAATCAGCAACCTGTTTGATAGTATTGGCCTTAATACCGCCTGCGACCGAGACTCTAACATTTAAACCGAGAGCAGCAATGTCTTGCAAGTCCGCAAAAGGGGTTTGTCCTGCAGCTTGAGCATCCAGTCCAGTGTGAACCCCGATAATATGTGCACCCAATTGAGCAGCTTCTTTGGCGCATTCCAATTTATTAGGTACATTAATTAAATCAATTTGTGCTTCTGCATGGTATTCATTAGCTGCTTTAATAACACCTGCCATAGTTGCTGAGCCTGAGACTCCCAAAACAGTACAAATGTCTGCTCCTGCTGCATAAAAAGGTTTAGCTTCATATTCGCCCGCATCCATGGTTTTTAAGTCGACTAAAATTAATTTTTCGGGAAAACGGTTTCTAAGTGCTTTTACCAGTTCGATTCCATTGTGTTTAATACAAGGCGTACCGATTTCAAAAATATCGACGTAAGCAGCCGTTTTTTCGGCGAGTTGTAAAGTCTGATCAAAATCCAAAGAATCGAGTGCCAATTGAATAAGTGGTTTAGCCATGCTATACGCTCCTGTTTTAGTTATATTATTTACGCATGAAAAAAAGTTAGTACACACGGTGACTAAAAGTATGTTGACTTGTTTAAGTTAATACCCGAACAGTTTGCGGTAATAAAACATTAGGTGATGAAGTCTTTCAATCTGCCGTATACCATAAGTATGGCGGCAAATGTAGATGAAGTAAACTAACAGATAAAGCTCTGGATTAATTTTCTTTATTAATGACTGGTTAAATCAGCACATCCGTGTGCATCATTGAAATTAGGTAGGAATGTGATCGTATTTACGGCGGAAATTGTGACCGTAAAAAATTTCCGACATTTCTTTTTGCAGTTTATTTTCAATTTCTAATTTCTGTTCTGAGGACAAATTACTTTCTTTTTCAAAAAGATAATTTTCCAGTTCAGTTTTTTTCAGCATCATTTTAGTATGAAAAATGTTTTCCTGATAAACATTGACATCAATCATTTGATAGCTTTCCAAAGTATCTTTGGCTATATAATTCTGTATAGAAGTAATATTATGGTCGATAAAATGTTTTTTGCCAGAGATATCGCGGGTAAAACCGCGTACTTTATAATCCATAATAACAATATCAGATTCAAAACTGTGAATCAGATAATTCAGTGCTTTAAGGGGAGAGATTTGTCCACAGGTTGAAACATCGATATCCGCACGAAAAGTACTAATCCCGTTATCAGGGTGACTTTCAGGATATGTATGTACTGTAATGTGACTTTTATCTAAATGAGCAAGAACAGTGTCGGGTAAAGGGCCGGGTGATTGCGTATTCATACTCGGTGGCGGTGGTGCATCACCTTCAGAAATAAGCATCGTTACGCTAGCACCTTGGGGGTCATAATCCTGATGAGCAATATTAAGAATCTGTGCACCGATAATATCCGCTACATCTCTTAAAATTTGGGTCAGTCTTTTGGCATTGTAAGCTTCATCAATATACTCAATATAAGCTTGTTGCTGTTCTGCAGGCGCATAACAGACATCATAAATATTAAAACTAAGAGACTTTGTTAAATTGTTAAAGCCTTGTAATTGCAACTTTTTCAAACTATTAAACCTCGATTACTTCAAAATCATGGGTGATTTCCACCCCCGCATTGCTCAACATGATCGACGCAGAACAATATTTTTCAGCTGATAATTGAACAGCTCTTTCAACTGACGAAGCTTTTAATTCATGTCCCGAAACGATGAAATGCAAGTGAATTTTGCTAAAAATGCTCGGTACGGCATTAACTCGTTCAGCCGTTATATTAACAACACAATTAGTAATTTGTTGTCGGCTTTTTTTCAAAATGGTGATTACATCAAAAGATGAACAACCGCCGATTCCAAGTAATAGCATTTCCATGGGTCTAACGCCCATATTGCGACCACCTTGATCGGGAGGTCCATCCATGACAACAGCATGACCACTACCACTCTCCCCGACAAACATCACGCCATCAACCCATTTTACCGTTGCTTGCATTGACACCCTCCTCGGTGAAAAAAAGACGTATAGGGTAGCACAATAATGATTTTTTATTAGCGGTTTTTATTAACTGACTGTATTATAAAATAATTGAAAGCATGTAGACTAACTATAAAATACATCGCTGATAGTCAAGTCAATATCCAGTATAAAATGCTATCAAATTCAAGAAGCTTGAGCCCGTTCCTGTTCAGTTTTAGCGACTTTATCTCTTAAATACACGGGTAAAGCATCTTCTACAGAGACGGCTAAACCCTGTTGAAAATGATAAGCTGCTAAACGCACCACTGCTGCTGCTTTAGGCCATATTTCATCATTTAAGCAACGTAGTACATTGTTATTAGATTGTTGCGTCATTAATAATGACTGGTAAGCTAGCCAGCCAGAACCAAGACCAACCCCACTTAAGTCTGGAAAGATTACCCTATTAGGGGGTAAAACCGCTTCTTTTCCGAGTAAAGTTGCAAAACCTTCTTGATTACGTTGATAAACACCCCAAAACAGTTCATCCATACGAGCATCCAGTGCTGTAAATGCAACATTTTCCGGATGATGATCAAAAAAATCTTGGGCAATTGCGGCTAGTGTCGAAACGGGTAATACTGGCAAATCAGCTCCGAAAGCAATTCCTTGTACAATGCCCGTAGCAATACGAACGCCAGTAAACGACCCCGGACCACAGCCAAAAGCCAGTGCATCAAGTTGATTTGGAATTAGCCCTGCATTCACCATCAATTCTTCCAGCATTGGTAGAATCAGTTGGGTATGAATTTTAGGAGCAAGTTGCCAACGCTCGCTAATATTGCCATCAATATATAATGCTGCTGAACATGCATCGGTCGCGGTTTCTACCGCTAAAATTTTCATGTTTTTGCCTTTGTTAATTGTGAATGGGTTTAGAAATTTTTGCTTGGGAATATTATTAGTCATTCTCAGCAAAAAAAGCCTGAACATCGGTGAGTTCACGTGTGCGCTTCATATCTGGTACGCTGTCTAAAAAAATTTGCCCATAAGAACGTTTTAGCAAACGAGGATCGCATACCATTAATACACCACGATCTGTAACATCTCGAATTAAGCGGCCTATTCCTTGTCTTAAAGCAATGACAGCGGCCGGTAACTGATGTTCAAAAAATGGATTGCGACCTTGTTGTTCCAGTGCTGTTAAGCGAGCTTTTAAAACAGGATCACTAGGGGATGAAAACGGTAATTTATCAATAATTACACAAGATAAAGCTTCACCGCGCACATCTATACCTTCCCAAAAACTGGAAGTGCCCAGTAAAACCGCGTTGCCAGCAGCTTTAAATTCCGCCAGTAACTTTGCTTTCGGACGACTGCCCTGGACCAGTAATGGATAGTGAATTGCATCTTTTAACAAAGATTCAGCTTGTTGCAAGGCACGGTGACTTGTAAATAAGAAAAAAGCACGTCCTTTACTAGCTTGCAATACCGGTAAAGCAAAAGCAACAATACCGGCGATAAAATCGGGTGCATTGGGTTGCGGTAAGCCTTTTGGGTGATAAAAAAGCGATTGACTGCTATAGTTGAAAGGACTTAACCATTGAGCACTCATCGTATTACTTAGACCCAGATTATTAGCAAAATGATCAAATTGCTGAGCCACACTCAACGTCGCAGACGTAAAAATCCAAGTTGCCGGATGTTGCTGCATAAAACCGCTGAATTCCGCAGCAATATCTAAAGGAGTACGGCTTAAGGTAAAGGATTTTTTATGGATTTCATACCAGCGTATCCATTGACCACTCCTGTCATCTAGCAGATCATTGAGTTGTGCCCTCAATTCTTCTGCTCGTTTAAAACACATTTCCAGAGCTTTTGTTTTAACCGAAGCGCGTTCTAATTGTTCAGTAACTCTTTGTAACTGTTGTGTAACAGCATCTAGTCCAGCCATTACTTTGGGATTATTTTCTAGTTCATACCATTCACCGCGTTTAAGCTCCAGACCAAAGGCTAAACGTAAGTCTTTAACTTCATGATCCAGATCTTCACAAGCCGTTCTTAAAGCAGGTAAATCAGTCGCGTCTTTAAAATATTCTACCAAGGTATCACTTGCCAAATCATTAAACTGTTTTGCACTTAGATGTAATCCCAAGAAATTGGAAGCGGTATCCGCTAGTTGATGAGCTTCATCAATAATAACAACTTCAGCAGTAGGTAATAGTTCCCCAAAGCCATGATCGCGTATTGACCAGTCTGCGCACAGTAAGTGATGATTAATAATCAATAATTCAGCTTCTTGCGCTTTTTTTCGGGCTTTAACCAAATAGCAATCATTAAAATCAGGACATTCCTGACCTAAACAATTATCGACAGTAGAAGTCACCTGATACCAAGCTGGATGACTTTCTGCTACCTCAGACATTTCTGAAATATCACCAGATAGAGTGCGTTGTGCCCAAACTTTAATTTGCGCGATTGTTTGAGCATCCTCCTTGCTAAAGCCGATGGGTGAGTTAATAGCATTCTTGAATCGGTAAGTACACAAATAATTATTACGACCTTTTAATAAGGCGGATAAAAATGGTTTATTAATAGCTTTACGGATGACCGGTAAATCGTTATTAAACAATTGATCCTGTAAATTTTTTGTGCCCGTTGAAATAATTACTTTATTGCCAGCTAAAATGGCAGGAACTAGGTAAGCAAACGTTTTACCCGTACCAGTACCTGCTTCTGCAATTAAATGTCGTTTTTGTTGAATAGCATTGGCTACCGTAGTAGCCATTTCTATTTGGGCTATTCGAGGCTGATAGCCGTCAATGACTTGAGACAGATTACCGGTTGGGCTAAAAAAAATTTCAATTTCAGTCACTTGACACTAGTAGAAGCAAGAAAATTAAATGTCACTTAGTGTATGGTAATGAACAAAAAAATACTATATTTTGATAGCATTTTGATTCAAATATAAAAAAATTTATACAAAGTCTTTGTGAATATACTTAACACCAAGCGCTAACAATAAATCGGTTACCGCTTGGTGTTTTAATGGAACAGTTTATTAAAAACCGTCCGAATCACTATTGACAGTTTGTTCATTGCTAATAGTGTGGGGGGCAACTGAAACTGTTTTTTCAGCAGTTGTAATAACAGTAATTGGAACGTTCTCTGTTAGGATCGGTGGTTTAGATGTGTTTTCTGTAGATTGGGGTGCAATAAACGGTTGTTTTTCTTTTGCTACATCCTGTTTGTATTCAGTATTTTCAACAGGCTGTTCATTCTTATGGGGCGAAGTTGTCACGGTATTTTCTAATGGTTTAACCCATTCGGCTGCTTTCGGTTGGGCAATAACTTCTTTATCGAGATTCGGTTGATGCGCAAAAGAATCTTCAGATGGTTTTACATTAGGTTTAAATTCACTTTGTTCGCTATGAACTTCTACATTCGATGATGAAATTGATGTTTCATAATTTGCTACCGACGTATTTTCTGGCTGCGTGAAATCTGTTACTGTTGCTTCACCTGTTTCAGGAACTTTATAGTTAGGATTTCGAGGTCTACGTCTATTGGGTCCTCTGCGGGAATTGTTACGCCTGCTATTGACGCGATTCACTTCTTCCGGAGAGACAGATACTTCACCGTCATTATTATTTTCTTCTTCAGTCATGGAAACTACAGCTGTATCAGTAACTTGAGGTCTGGGTAAATTGGGTTTTACATTACGGGTAGACACTCTAATCGGCTGTGAAGGCTGGATTTGTGGTTTTTCACTATTGTCTGTAGATGTGGTTGCCGTATTAGGTGCTGCAAGGTTAGCGTTTTGGTTACGATTACGAGCTTGATTTCTATTACGACGGCTATTACGACTTTTGTAAGGTTTGGGAGTTTCATTGACGGAAACATTTTCTCCGTTTTCTGTTACTTGGATAACTTCTTGTTTAACGCTATCATTATTGGCATTAACAGAGCTGATAAATTTGTTCCAGAAACGTTTGATTAAACTTGCTGCCTCATTTTTGTACTGTATTGGTTCAGGCATTTGATGTTGAAATTCTTTGACAACTGGTTTTTCGATTTTAGGTTTAACCTGCTGGGCAAATGCCGGTAAAGTAATTTCCTCAGATTTTATTTGTTGATAACTGGCTTTTTCTTCTCCACCATCTTTTTCTTTGATGCGCTCTATGTCGTAAGCAGGGGTTTCCAGATGTTTACTAGGAAGAATAATAATATCAACTTTTAAACGAGTTTCGATTTGTTCAATAGCATGCCGTTTTTCATTTAACAAGAATGTGGCGCATTCGATGGGTAAGTGAGCAATGACTTTTTCAGTGCCTTTTTTCATCGCTTCTTCTTCGATAATTCGTAGTACTGACAGAGCTACAGATTCCACATTACGAATAGTGCCTTGACCTTTGCAACGAGGGCAAGGTAGTTGCGTTGAATCACCCAGAGACGGGTGCATACGTTGCCTTGACATTTCCAACAAACCAAAACGGGAGATTCGGCTGGTTTGTATACGAGCGCGGTCAAGTTTGAGTGCATCGCGTAGATGGTTTTCGACAATGCGTTGATTCTTGTTGGACATCATATCAATAAAATCGATTACGAAAAGTCCGCCTAAGTCGCGCAACCTTAATTGACGGGCAATTTCATCAACAGCTTCCAGATTAGTGTTCAGAGCTGTTTCTTCAATGTCGCTGCCTTTAGTAGCGCGTGCGGAGTTGATGTCGATTGAAGTAAGTGCTTCTGTGTGGTCAATAACGATAGATCCACCAGAAGGCAAAGAAACTTCCCTACCGTAAGCGACCTCAATTTGTGATTCAATTTGGTAACGGTTAAATAGGGGAACAGCATCCTGATACAGTTTCGCCTTAGGTAAAAAATGCGGCATAACCTGTTTAAGAAAGTTTTGTACTAATTTGAACGAGTCTTCATTGTCAATGAGTATCTCGTCAATGTCACCACGCAAATGATCGCGTAATGCTCTAATAATGACGTTACTCTCTTGAAAGACCAAGAAAGGCGCAGATTGCTCAATGGATGACCGTTCAATGGCTTCCCATAATTGCATGAGGTAATTGAGATCCCATTGCAATTCTTCAGCATTTTTACCGCAGCCAGCAGTTCTGACAATTAATCCCATGTTCTCAGGAATTTCCAGAGCTGCCATGACTTCACGGAGTTCAGAACGAGTTTCACCCTCTATACGTCTAGAAATACCACCGGCTTTGGGATTATTGGGCATTAAAACTAAGTAAGTGCCCGCGAGACTGATGTAAGTCGTTAATGCCGCGCCTTTGTTGCCTCGTTCTTCCTTTTCAATCTGAACGACAATTTCTTGACCTTCTTTAATCAGGTCTTTGATGTTGGCACGACGACCTTCATTTTCTGAGGAATCGCTATTTTGTCTATAAGCTGAGGAAATTTCCTTAAAAGGTAAAAAACCGTGTTTTTCTGCGCCGTAGTTAATAAAAGCAGCTTCTAAGCTGGGCTCTACTCGGGTTATTATGCCTTTGTAAATATTTGATTTTTTTTGTTCTTTTGAAGGTATTTCAATGTCAAAATCATAAAGTTTTTGACCATCTACCAAAGCAACTCGCAGTTCTTCCGCTTGTGTAGCATTGATAAGCATTCTTTTCATTTTGTATCCTTGTAGTGTCCTGCTCCGTTATCAGATTCAGTAATCAGACTGATCTGGCAAGTCAATAAAGCCGGTGTTTCACATCGTGCTTAATTAGCGCGTCAGTTGAGGCTTTACCATGCCGTAACTTGTCGATTCTTATCGTCGGTTTTGTCATATTGGGTACTAATCACTAGTCCCTTATTGAAAAACAAGTTACTTTGTACATCAGTCTTACTGGTAAATTCTGCTGTAAAACAGGAGGTTAATAATCGTGCATCTAGGGTCGAACGATGAACCCGAAAAATCTTGCGAGCCTTGTAACATTAGGCAATCGCTGTGTAATCTCTTATGTATAAAGTCATGACTCTTAACTATAGGCTATAGCTTAAATGTTGTGGCAGATAGCGGGTAAAGAAGAGGCTGTCAATTTGAAAATTAATAATTATATTAACCGATGTTTTCAGTCACAACAAAGCCAATGGGCTACTCGAGAGTAAAAATATTTGGTTAACAGGTATTTCGTCAAATTATAAGGGTAATTAGCCTGAATACATTAATATTTTAATAAGTTCTGCTTAGTCTAATTAGAAAATTACCGATTCTAAAGCTTAAAATATAAAGCAAGTTTTCTTTTTTATTAAAAAACGCTGAGTCTAGTATGTTTTTTGAAAAAACCCAACTAATATAGCAACCTTATCGATAGACATCAATTTTAAAGCGTCAGATATGACAGGGTAGTGCGACTAATTTATGAGTATAACAGAACAACAGGCTCCATCGAACGTACAATTAGTCGAAATCACTGAAGATAATAATGATCAGCGTCTGGATAATTTTTTAATTACTCGACTTAAGGGAGTGCCTAAAAGTCGAATTTATCGTATTGTGCGTAAAGGCGAAGTTCGTGTAAACAAAGGTAGGGTGGATGTCAATTATCGACTGGTAACTGGCGATGTTGTCAGAATTCCCCCGATTAGGGTAGCTGAACGGACACCTGAATCGTTCATAGCTCCGAATTTTAAAAATGCACTGATTGAAGGTATTTTATTTGAAGATGAAAGTCTTATTGTCATTAATAAGCCAGCAGGATTTCCTGTGCATGGAGGAAGCGGCATTAATGCTGGTATTATTGAAGGTTTAAGAATTCTTCGTCCAGAAGCCCGCTTTTTGGAACTGGTACACCGATTAGATAAGGATACCTCCGGTTGTTTGATTATTGCAAAAAAACGGAGTGCATTAAAATATTTACATGATCTTTTTAGGGAAGATCATGTTCAAAAAACCTACTTGGCGTTACTTGCCGGACAATGGGCAAGAAAAAAATTGATTGTCAACGCGCCGTTACAAAAAAATGTTAGTAAAGGAGGTGAACGGATGGTTGTTATTAACAAGGCAGGGAAAGCTGCTGAAACCCTGTTTCGCAGAGTTACTTTATTTGCTGAGGCCACCTTGGTAGAAGCTTCGCCAAAAACCGGACGAACTCATCAGATTCGTGTGCATGCAGCCAGTCTGGGGCATCCTATTATTGGTGATGATCGTTACGGCATTGATGAGGTTAACCGACATTTTAAAAGTAAAGGTTATAATCGAATGTTTTTACATGCAGCGACTTTAAAGTTTCAGCATCCGCTAACAGAACAATTGCTCATTATTTCTGCACCCCTACCTCAACCATTAGCTAATTTGTTAACACATGAAAAACAGGTTTGATTTAATAATCTTCGATTGGGATGGAACATTAATCGATTCGATAAACTGGATTGTCCATTGTCTCATCAAAGCAGGTGAGTTGTGTAATTTGGCTTCTCCTGAGCATCAAGCTGCAAAAGATGTCATCGGTTTAAGTATAGATAAAGCGATGCAGAGCTTATTTCCAGAGGCGGATGCACAGATGCAGAAGCAATTAATAAGCTATTATAGTCAGGAGTATTTTTCTAAAGAAGTAAGTCAGGATGATTTATTCTCTGGTGTTTTTGAAATGTTGGTACACCTAAAAGCATCAGGATATCAGTTGGCAGTTGCCACTGGAAAAAATAGAGTTGGTCTTGATAAAGCTTTAGCTGCGACTGGAACCAAAGATTTATTTTGCGTGTCAAAATGCGCGGACGAGACCGCTTCAAAACCAGATCCTAAAATGCTGAATGAAATTATGGCTTATAGCCAAGTTAGTAGAGAGCGTACTTTAATGGTTGGAGATTCTGTTCATGACTTGCAAATGGCATTAAATGCCCAAATATCTTCCGTAGCGGTATCGTGTGGAGCTCATTCTCCTGCATTTTTACAACCCTATGGGCCGTTGCTGTGTCTTGAGCAACCCATCCAGTTACTTGAATATATTTAAAAAAATACTATGGAAAATCCACAACACAATCAATTGAAATCAGAAGAGTCTGCAGGTCAGGGCTGGGAACGTGAAGTCATAGAAAAATTGGTATTTGCGGCGATTGTTGAACAAAAACGTACCAGACGCTGGAATATTTTTTTTAAAACCTTGCTGTTTATTTATTTATTGGGAGGAGCCGGAGTATTTTTGTATCCAAAATTTAAGGAAGAAATAGCAACATCTGGCTCTGGTGGTCATACAGCCGTTGTTGATATTGTCGGTATGATTGCCGATGATAAACGAGCTAATGCTGCAGATATTATCGATAGCTTAAGAGACGCTGCCGAAGATCCCAATACCAAAGGAATTATTTTACATGCTAACTCACCAGGCGGTAGTCCGGTACAGTCAGCTTATGTTTATGATGAGATTAGAAAAATTAAACAGGAACACAGTCATTTGCCAATTTATGCGGTGGTTGGTGATTTGTGTGCATCGGGTTGCTATTACATCGTAGCAGCTGCAGACAAGGTTTTTGTCAGTCCAGCCAGTTTGATTGGTTCAATTGGAGTATTGATGGATGGTTTTGGCTTTGTTGACACCATGCAAAAAATCGGTGTGGAACGTCGATTATTAACAGCAGGTGCACATAAAGCAATGTTAGACCCATTTTCAGCGCCTAAAGAAGATGAAAAACAATATATGCAAAGCTTATTGAATCAAGTTCATCAGCAATTTATTACTGCAGTTAAAGCGGGTCGTGGTGATCGTTTGAAAGAAACTCCTGATATGTTTTCTGGTTTGGTCTGGACTGGTGAAGAAGGGGTTAAGCTAGGATTAGTGGATGATTTTGGTACTGATGATTCAGTAGCCAAAGACGTTATTGGTGCTAAAGAGTTAGTTGACTTTACTCATCAAGAACGATTGATCGATCGCATTGCCGGAAAATTGGGTAGTGCTTTTGCACAGTCAATCAGTAGCTTAGCGCAAACGACTTCGCTCCATTAACAAACCGATGACATTAAATGCGTATTTTAATTGTTGAAGATGAAATCATTTTGGCAGAACAGCTGCACGATTACCTGACCAGTAAAGGTTTTGCGGTAGATAGTGCACATACTGGAACAGATGGTTTTTTTATGGCTAAAGAATATGCTTTGGATGCGGCTATTATTGATGTCGGTTTGCCCGATTTTTCAGGTATCGAACTGATCAAACGCTTGCGTAAAGAGAAAATAGCTTTACCAGTTTTAGTGCTCACAGCAAGAAGTCGTTGGCAAGATAAAGTTGAAGGATTGGAGGCAGGAGCTGATGACTATCTGATTAAGCCGTTTCATTATGAAGAATTACTGGCTCGATTGAATGCGTTGATCAGACGCTCGGCTGGTGTAGCACATCCGGTGTTAACTCATGACAACATAACCCTCGATACGATTGCTCAAGAAGTGTTTGTCGATGGCGAAAAACTGGAACTGACTGCTTACGAATATAAGGTGCTGGAGTATTTAATGTTGCGTAAAGGCGAGCTAATTTCTAAAACAGTATTATCAGCACACATCTATGAAGAAGATTTTGATCGTGACAGTAATGTCATCGAGGTATTTATAGGTCGATTACGTAAAAAATTAGACCCAGAGGGGACTCGTAAACCGATTGAAACTTTACGTGGGCGGGGTTACCGTATTCCCGATAATCTCTGAGTTGTGTAATGCTTAAATTATGGGAAATAATTCAATGCCTGCATGTTAAGTCATTAAGTTTTCGATTAATATTGGCAGAAGGTTTAGTGCTAAGTGTTTTTTTTGCTTCGGTTGCCGTCCTGCTTGAACAGGGATTTCGTGAAAGTGCTGAAAATGCTTTGCTAGAAAGATTACAAATTCAAGCTTATACATTATTATCACTTGCCGAATTTAACAATGGTGGCGATCTGATTATGCCAACGCGCCTACATGAACCTCGTTTTTTAACACCTGGTTCCGGTTTGTATGCGTTCATTTTGCAAAAAGGTAAAAAACAGCTTTGGAGATCCCCATCGGCGATTGGTTTAGAGCCAATGCAGTCCCCAAAGTTGGTTTCGGGTCAGTCTGTATTTTTGTTTGAGCATGGGCGCTATGTATTGCACTATGCCGCTACTCAACGAAATGCTTGGGGTGCCGAACGAGAATATATATTTACAGTAGCCGAAGATGCTCAGTTTGTGAGTAAACAGGTTCAATATTTGCAAAACATTTTACGGATTGGTTTAGCGTTTATCGCATTGGTACTCGTTTCCATACAATTTGCCTTACTTCGCTGGAGTTTAAAGCCATTACGAAAGATAGTACGAGATTTAGAGGCAATAGAAACAGGCAAAAAATCTCATCTTGACGGCAATTATCCAACAGAATTACAGGGATTGGCGGGAAATCTGAATGCTTTTATCAGTATTGAACGAGTACATTTAGAACGATATCGAAACAATCTCGCTGATTTGGCGCATAGTTTAAAAACACCATTAGCTATATTACGCGGCTGTGTCGAGTCATTTAGTGAAAATAAGCAGACCATTCAGGAACAAATTTCTAGAATGGATGAAATTATTGAATATCAATTACAACGCGCAGCGGCGAAAGGCGAACACAAGACCATTAAAGTTGCCGATTTATCAGCAATTATCAATAAAATAACAGCATCATTAAGTAAAGTTTATATAGATAAAAATATAATTTTTGATATTACGGTTCCTGAATCATGTCCAATTTATTGTGAAGAAGGCGATTTATACGAAATCGTTGGTAATTTACTGGATAATGCTTGCAAATGGTGTACTCAGCAGGTAAAAGTCACCATCGCTCTTAATCAACGCAAGGCGCGAAGAGATTTTTCGGTAATGCTGGAAGTTTCTGACGATGGTCCCGGAATTCCAGTAGGCAAATTTAATGAAATACTAAAAAGAGGTGTCCGTGCAGATGAAAATATCCACGGACATGGTATCGGTATGACTATTGTTTATGAGTTGATAGAGCTGCTTAATGGCAAGCTCGAAGGTGGTAAAAGTACCACGCTGGGTGGAATGAGATGGAATATATACCTGCCATGATCTGCATCCTATCACTTTTGCTTAGATTATTAGTGCCCGTCGTGCCGCCAGCAGCAAAACTATTTGGATGTGTTCTTTATCTGTTGATTGTCAATTAACTCACGTACCAAATTTCGCAGACCATCAGAAGAAATTGACAAGCCATAGGGTATTCCGATTTTATCTAATTGATACATGATATCGGTAGCTGCAATAAAAGTTAGGTAATGTAGGCTTTTTGCTTCGGGTAATTCATTAGCTAATTCTTTTAATAATGGTGCTAGCCGTTCCCAAGTATCAGCAAAAAATATCCTTACCGGATCGTCATCATGACTGTTATGGTTAAGTCCAGCTTTAAATGCTTTTTGAGAATCGGCTAGAATTTCCTTCAAATTATTGCGTAATTCTGGTGATCGACTATCCTTACTTGCCTGGGCGATTGTTTTAGTAAAAAAACGCTGCCATTCCTGCCATAAAGCCTGAGATTGTCGTAATTCTTCAGCAGTCAATAGTGGGGCTGGTGTTAGTGGTGAAGTTGACGTAGGTGTCGTTAAACCAAATTTCAAATTAACACCATTATCAGTAGCTTCAACAGCATTAAATTTTAGACTATTGACTGTAGCATTTAATTGATTGGCACTGGTTTTGGGTATAAATCGTAGCAGAGATTGTTCAATATCGTGACGATATTTAAGCAAATCGATAGACATCGAAGTGAGCTTTGTAGCCGCTACGTTTTTAAGTAAGTCCTGAAGTTTCGCTATATTTAATTGCCGACCTTGTTGATCGTAAGCGTTCACTTGCGTAACAGGCAGGCTTAAAACCGTACCGTCACTATTGAGTGTCGGTTGCTGTAAGGTTTCTAGCAATCCCGTCCATTGTACAAGGGGGACACATTGTCCACCAAAATAAGTACCTAATTTGGCTCCAATATGATTTAACAACCGTATTTGTCCATTTCGACCATTAATTTCTGGATTGGATAAAGTCACATGACTACATTCATGAGGATCATGCCAGACTTGTACAGACGATTGATTCTCAGTATACAATTGACTGATTACCACTTTTTTAATGAGCGCATAATCCAGTTGCAGGGGTAGCATCAAGTTATCGGCAGTTGCTGTTGTTGTGATTAACAGCAATAAGGGGAATAATGAACGAGTAATAATTTTCATAAATGTGTCCTGAAAAAATTTAGTTATCTTAACCAGGAAAAACACCCGTTGACAGATAGCGATCCCCACGATCACAAATGATTACTACAATAGTGGCATGTTCCAGTTCAGTGGATAATTTTAAAGCAGCTGATACTGCGCCTCCTGATGAAACACCTGCAAAAATACCCTCCTGCGCTGCCAATGCGCGTGTCATTTTTTCTGCATCTAACTGATTAACATCAATAATTCTATCTACTCGATGGGCGTCGTATATTTTTGGTAAGTATTCTTGGGGCCAGCGTCTGATACCCGGAATTTTAGAATCCCCCTCTGGTTGGACGCCAATAATTTGAATAGCTGCGTTTTGTTCCTTAAGAAATTTTGAAGTGCCCATGATGGTGCCGGTTGTCCCCATCGAACTCACAAAATGACTAATATTACCTTGAGTATCGCGCCAAATCTCTGGACCAGTACTATGATAATGAGCCATTGGATTATCAGGATTAGCAAATTGATCAAGAATTTTTCCCTGACCATCAGCTTCCATTGCGCGAGCTAAATCAATAGCTGCTTCCATACTACCGGTTGCGGGGGTCAAAATAATATCTGCGCCATAGGCTTTCATAGATGCTCGTCGTTCTGAGCTCATATTGTCAGGCATAATTAAAGTCATTTTATAGCCTTTGATTGCCGCCGCCATAGCCAGAGCAATACCGGTATTGCCACTAGTCGCTTCGATCAGGCGATCACCTTTTTTGATGTCGCCTCGCGCTTCAGCCTGTTTAATCATGTTAAGAGCTGGTCGGTCTTTTACGGAACCAGCAGGGTTATTGCCTTCCAGTTTGACTAAAATCGTGTTGCTGGTTTCTCCAGGCAAGCGTTGTAATTTAACTAAAGGTGTATTGCCGACAAAAGCTTCAATAGTTGCATAAGACATTTTTATGCCTCCTTAAGAAATTGAAAATAGTTTGATTATCCCATAAAAAAGCTTATTAAAAGAAAGTCATTGAACAATGGATTTATCTATTAAGTTTGATAGGAGCTAAGCTGTTTTAGTGATGAAGAGAGTCATTTTTTTTCAGAAAAAATTAGTTTTTCTAGAATATTTGTAAAGTAAATTTATTAATTTTTAAAGATTGAGTAGTTCGCTTGCAATCTATTAATTTTTCCTTTAATTTAACAGACCATCCGTAAAGGCTAGGGGTGCTTCTTTTTTATTAACATAAAGAGGCTGAGAGAAACCCTTTGAACCTGAGTCCGGTTAATACCGGCGTAGGAAAGCCCTTTTTCCCTGCGCCTTGTTTTGTTGAAAATTTGGAGAAAACAGTGAGCGCAGTTCTAAAAAATGATCCTGCAACCGCAGTAAGTAATGTAAAAATTCCTGCTTACCCCGCTTCAGAAAAAGTATATATTGAAGGTAGTCGTTCGGATATACGGGTGCCTATGCGAAAAATTACATTATCTGATACCCCCGCTCATTTTGGCACAGAAAAAAACCCACCGATCTATGTTTATGATACTTCAGGTGTTTATACAGACCCTGCTGTCACGGTTGATTTAAAAAAAGGTCTGGGAGTCATTCGTTCGGGTTGGATAGAAGAAAGAAATGATACTGAACAGTTAGAAGGTCCTACTTCTGATTATGGACATCAGCGTTTACATGATCCAGCTACCGCACATTTGCGTTTTGAATTAACGCGCAAGCCTCGACGTGCCAAAGCTGGCAAAAATGTAACGCAAATGCATTATGCTCGTCAGGGTATTATTACTCCAGAAATGGAGTTTATTGCCATTCGCGAAAATCAAAAAATGGAAGCCATGCGTGATCTATGGAAAGATCAGCATCCCGGCGAATCTTTCGGCGCAGCTATTCCTGAATTAATTACACCAGAGTTTGTTCGTAGTGAAGTAGCAAGAGGACGTGCGATTATTCCAGCTAATATCAATCATCCAGAATTGGAACCGATGATTATTGGTCGTAATTTCTTAGTCAAAATTAACGGTAATTTAGGTAATTCTGCAGTGACTTCTTCGATAGAAGAAGAAGTTGAAAAGATGTTATGGGGTATTCGCTGGGGCGGAGATACCATCATGGATTTGTCAACCGGTAAAAATATTCATGAAACGCGTGAATGGATTTTGCGTAATTCACCGGTACCTATTGGTACAGTACCTATTTATCAAGCGTTAGAAAAAGTTAACGGTAAAGCCGAGGACTTAACTTGGGAAATTTTTAAGGATACCTTAATTGAGCAGGCAGAGCAGGGAGTGGATTATTTCACTATCCATGCTGGAGTTCGGTTACATCATGTGCCGTTGACTGCCAAACGCATGACCGGCATAGTTTCGCGTGGTGGATCTATCATGGCGAAGTGGTGTTTGGCGCATCATACTGAAAGTTTTCTCTACACACATTTTGAAGAAATTTGCGAGATTATGAAAGCGTACGATGTTTCGTTTTCATTAGGAGATGGTTTGCGTCCGGGATCAATCTACGATGCCAATGATGCTGCTCAATTTGGTGAACTGGAAACCTTAGGCGAGTTGACTAAAATTGCTTGGCAGCATGATGTGCAAACAATGATAGAAGGCCCCGGTCATGTGCCATTACACATGATAAAAGTGAATATGGAAAAGCAGTTAGAGGAATGTGGAGAAGCTCCATTCTATACATTAGGACCTCTGACAACAGATATTGCCCCTGGCTATGATCATATTACTTCGGCGATTGGTGCTGCCAACATTGGTTGGTATGGCTGTGCCATGCTATGTTATGTGACGCAAAAAGAGCATTTAGGGTTGCCTAATAAACAAGATGTTCGCGAAGGGATTGTTACCTATAAAATTGCAGCACACGCTGCCGACTTGGCAAAAGGACATCCAGGTGCGCAAGCGCGAGACAACGCTATGTCAAAAGCACGTTTTGAATTCCGATGGGAAGATCAATTCAATATCGGTCTTGATCCAGAGAAAGCGCGTGAATTTCATGATGAAACCCTGCCGAAAGACTCTGCCAAAGTAGCTCATTTTTGTTCAATGTGTGGTCCGCATTTCTGCTCAATGAAAATTAGTCAGGATGTTCGCGATTATGCGGCAGAAAAAGGATTGCAAGAACAAGAGGCCTTGCTTAAGGGTATGGATGAAAAATCCAAACAGTTCTTGGAAGAAGGCGCTGATATCTATCATAAGATTTAATTTTGTAGTACGTTAGTAGGATATCGCCTGATTTATTAATTGGGCGATATTTTTTGTTTTTTTCTAAAAAATAGAATTGACAATGAGTTGATATTGGCTATAATGGTCGGCTCTTCACGGTACTGAGAAGTTATCGCGAAAGCTGAACACAGGGTCGAGTCATCCGAGTTCACAGTTAAGCCGTTCGGTTAACTAATTATTTTTAACGACTGCTTGACAAAGAAAAAAAGGTGCTTATAATAGACCAGCTCAACTGAGGCAAA
>Ga0214192_1000686_pt1 | contig 20534 bp, 13 predicted proteins | sample TroBogEpilimnion_44_FD_153030 | JGI IMG/M metagenome (GOLD analysis project Ga0214192, IMG submission 153030) | Freshwater microbial communities from Trout Bog Lake, WI - 29JUL2008 epilimnion | ecosystem: Environmental > Aquatic > Freshwater > Lake > Epilimnion/Euphotic zone | place: Trout Bog... | reverse complement strand
AGGCGCCGATCATCGGGCAGCAGGACACCACCCGCGACATCCGCGAGACCTACGTCAAACCGTATGTCCACGACGAATGGAAGGTCACGCGGCGACTGACTCTGAACATCGGGCTCCGTTACGAGTGGGAAGCCAATCCCACCGAGCGCAACAACAAACTGCACAATCTGATCAACCGCCCGTTCGGCAGTTACGTGACGGTTCCCAACGTTTTCCAGACCAATCCCACAACGAAGAACTTCGAACCCCGCTTCGGCTTCGCCTATGACGTCACCGGAGACCACAAGACGGCAATTCGCGGCGGCTTCGGCATCTACCACGATGTCTGGGTGGCACGCACCTTCGCGGCCTATCTTCGCAGCTACCCGTATAACAATTCGATCCAGACCTTCCCCACGTATCCGACTCCCTTCCTCGGCGGCACCACTCCCGTGATTCCGTCCGCCAACAGCAACTGGGATTACACCATCAGCAAGACGCCTTACATGATGCAGTACAACCTCAACATCCAGCGCGATCTCGGCGGCGGCTTCGTTCTCACCACCGGCTATGTCGGCTCGCGCGGAGTCAACCTCCTGAGCAGCCGCGACACCAACCCGCCGATTCCCACCGTCGGCGCCAATGGCCAGCCTGTGTTCGCCTCACTGATCGGCGGCAAGATCGTGACCAATGCCCGCGTCAACCCTGCATACAGCTTCCTCGTTGCCCGGCAGGACTGGGGCAGTTCGAACTACAACTCGCTGCAGACCAGCCTGGTGCGCAGATTCAGCAGAAGCTGGCAGGCTCAGGCAGCCTACACTTACTCGAAGTCCATGGACTATGCTTCCGCCAGCAGCAACCCGGAAAACAGCGGCGGCACCGCACTCACGCAAAATCCCTATGACATTCGCGACGAATATGGACGGTCGAACTTCGATCGCACCCACGCACTGCGCGTGAGCGGCATTTATGAAATGCCCGCATTTGCCAATCACATAACCAATACGCTTCTCGGCGGCTGGCAAGCCAGCAGCGTGATGAATTTTGCCTCCGGCGAACCGTTCACCGCCTTCGTCGGCTTCGATCAGGCCGGTCTGCAAACCGGCAACGTCCAGCGTCCGAACCTGATCGCCGGCAACAGCCCCGACCCCATCCTCGGCACTCCTGCCCAGTGGTTCAATCCGAAAGCCTTCTCGCTTCCCGCCGTGGGAACCGTCGGCAATCTGGGAAGAAACACCCTGGTCGGGCCGAGCCTCGCAACCATCGACGTTTCCATGACGCGAACCATCAGGCTGCAGCGGATCTCTGAGCACACCGACATGCAGTTCCGCGCCGAAGCCTTCAATCTGTTTAACCACGCGAACTTCGGCCTCCCGAGTCAGGGTGTCTTTGTCGCGGGCGCCAACGGTACCGGAACTTACGATGCGACGTCCGGTCGCATTACTTCCACTGTGAACTCATCGCGGCAACTTCAGCTTGCACTGAAGTTCCATTTCTAAACTCGCAACAGCAGCAACAATTCGGCTCAACACCGATCGCGGCGCACCCCAACCATGCGCCGCGATCGCCGTTTTCCGGGGCGACCTCCACCTGCCGCCGCGCCCCAACTCCACATCGTCTCCCGATTCTGCGACGCGCCGACCGGGACACTGCTCCGCTCCTTTTTCGCGACGCCGTTCCGCCGCCGGACGTGATATCCTCCGCAGAGGAGAAACCGAATGGAATCCACCAAACCCAACGTGCCCGCCGAGGCGATCCAGCTTTACAACCTCTTCATTCACGGCGAAATCAGTCGCCGGGCCTTCATGGATGGCATCCAGAAGTTCGCCGTCGGCAGCGTCGCCACCGCGGCTCTGGTCGATGCGCTGATGCCGAACTACGCGCAGGGCCAGCAGGTCGCAAAGAACGACGACCGCATCAAGGCAACTTACGAAACCGTCCCCTCGCCCCAGGGCAACGGAACCATTAAGGGATATCTCGTGCGGCCCGTCAGCGCCGATTCGCGCGAAAAGGTGCAGACCAAGCTCCCCGGCGTCATCGTGGTCCACGAAAACCGCGGCCTCAATCCGCACATCGAAGACATCGCCCGCCGCTTCGCCCTCGCCAACTTCATGGCGTTCGCTCCCGACGGCCTCACCTCCGTCGGCGGTTTCCCCGGCGACGACTACACCGGCGGCCAGTTGTTCGCCAAGGTCGATAAAAACAAGATGACCGAAGACATGGTCGCCGCCGCACGCTGGCTCAAGGCCCGGCCCGACTGCTCCGGCAAGATCGCAGCCACCGGCTTCTGCTACGGCGGCGGCATCGCCAACACGCTCGCCGTCCGTCTGGGCGCCGATATCGCCGCTGCCGCACCCTTCTATGGCGCGGTGCCCGGCAACGACGACATCCCGAAGATCAAGGCGGCGATCCTCGTCCATCACGGCGAACTCGACACCCGCTTTGCCGCTTCCTGGCCGCCCTACGATACCGCGCTGAAGGCAGCCGGTGTTCCTCACGAAGGCTACATCTACGCCGGATGCGTCCACGGTTTCAACTGCGACGCCACCCCGGAGCGCTACAACAAGGCCGCCGCCGACCTCGCCTGGCAGCGCACCATCGACTGGTTCAACAAATACACGCGAGCCTGATCCCTTCCGCTCACCGTTGCCGTCTTCTGTCGAAAAGACAGGAGACGGCGACGGAACCGTCCTCTTCCCTTTCCCGCCACAAGCACCCTCCCTGCGCCGCCTGAATCATGGGGAGCATAGTATATACTCTTTGCGAAGGAATCCAATGTCAGCCCCGAACTTCCTCTTGAGAAGTCGTTTTACGTCTTCTCCCACACTGTTACGCGCGGCCGCCGGTCTTGCGTTCGCCGCCGTCCTGGTTATTTCGTCGCAGCAGAAAGGCTCCGCCTTCGGCGCGTCGTTTAAGTGGCACGCGGACGAAAACTATTACTATCTGGAATCCAACGGGCTTCCCACTCACAAAATGATGGTCGGCATCCGCGCCTGGCAGCAGCAGGTTCCGCTTCCGCAGGATTACACCGGCGACAACGCGTTCATGATTCCGCGGCATCCCATCGAATCGGACCACCCTGTCGACGCCCGCTCCGCCATGTTCAGCGGCGCCATGTCGGTGGCGATCAACGGCATTCCGATCTTCAATCCCATTAAGAACGACGGTAAAACCGACACGTTCATCGCCGGCGAGCTCGATGACTTCGGCGGACACTGCGGCCGCACCGACGACTACCACTATCACGTCGCTCCGCTTTTCCTCCAGGACACGGTCGGCAAAGCAAATCCCATCGCCTACGGCCTCGACGGATACCCGATTTACGGCTACGAGGAGCCGGACGGATCGCCAGCCACCGGCCTCGATAAGCTCAACGGCCATAAGGATGCCGCCGGCAACTACCATTACCACTCCACCAAGGCCTACCCGTATCTCAACGGCGGCCTGCACGGCAACGCGAAAGTCGTTCTCGACGCTGTGACGCCGCAACCGTTCGCCCGCGCGGTCCGTCAGTGGCTCACCCCGATTCAGGGCGCGCGGATCATCGGCTTCTACTGGCCCTCCCCGAATCACTATTCGCTGGAGTACGTTGTCGGCAATGCCCACTCCTTCGTCAATTACTCGCTGAATCCGGACAACACTTATACCTTCAACTTCGTGGACCCCACCGGCAAAACGCGCACTGAGGTTTACCAGAAGAAACCGACCCGCGTCTCGAGCTTTATTACCGCGGACTACACGGGAAATCTTGTGGTGCCCGTCGGCAAGTCAGTTCTTTACACATGGGGCAGCACGAGCGCAAAGAACGGCGCCACCATGCTGCAGATTTATAAGAGCACGAACAATTCCGGGCCCACCGACCCGGTCGCTTCCGATCCCTGCGGCACCGCCAGCGGTCCGTATAAAGCAATCTCCGGAAAGTCCGGCGCAATTAAGATGACCGCCGCCGCGTGCAGCGCCGGCTACACCTACAAGTACGTATTCACAGCCTCCACCGCCACCGAAGGCGCGTCGGACGAAATCTTCGTGACGGTGACCAAATAATGTTTACCAGAAATGTGGCATTTTCCGCGATCGCGCTGGCAGCCTCCTGCCCTGCCTTCGCCGCCGGCCCTTATGCTTACATCGCCAACCGCGATGTCAACACGCTTTCCGTGCTCGACACTTCCACCAGTAAGATCACCGCGAAGGTAAAGGTCGGATCTTTCCCCATCGGCGTTGCCGCCAATCGCGCCGGCACCCGCGTCTATGTGGCGAATAACAACTCCAATGACGTTTCGGTGGTGGACGCCGCGGCCAATAAGGTCGTGGCCACCGTACCGGTCGGCAGCGGACCGCTCGGCATCGCCGTGGACCCTGCAGGGAAGAAAGTTTACGTCGTCAACCGCAACAGCGACACAGTCTCCGTCATCGATGCCTCAACCAACAAGGTGACGGCAACCATTCCCGTCGGCACTTATCCCCACGGCGTGGCTGTAAATCCGGACGGCACCAGGGCCTACGTGACCAATAAACAGTCCAATACCGTTTCGGTGATCGATACGGCCACCGACAAGGTCACCGCGACGGTTCAGTTGCAGACCGGTTGCCAGCCGTTCGGCGTCGTGGTTGCGCCGGGCGGAGCGAAGGTTTACATCACCAACGAGGGCTACGGCACCATCACCGTCCTCGACGCGACCACCAATACGGCCAGGCAGGTCGTGACGCCGGAACTGGGCCCCATCGGTCTCACCGTAAGTGCCGACGGAAAGAAGATCTTTATCGTCGTCGAACTGGTCAATTTCGTATATGTAATGGATACCGCAACCGGCAAGATCACCAATACGATCGACGTGGGCGGTTCACCTTACGGGATTGCCCTGAATGCCGAAGGAACCAAAGCCTACGTGACAAATCACGGCTCCGGCAATATGTCGGTCATCGACATAGCGTCCGAAAAAGTCATCGCGACGATCCCGGCCGGAACCACACCGTATTCATTCGGCCAGTTCGTCGGCCCGTCGGCGCACTAAATATCGGACTTGCGATACCGGGCAGTTGCGCCACATATCTGTGCGGCTGCCCGTCGGCACAACGGCACCAAATCACCGTAAAATAACCTTATGCGATATGTACTGACTTGCGCCCTTCTCGCCAGCTCGGCGATTCCAGCCAGCGCACAATGGCTGAATTACATTCCTCCGGGAACGCCGCTGCTGAAAGACGGCACACCGAATCTTTCCGCGCCGGTGCCCCGCGGCGCCAACGGCAAGCCGGACCTCAGCGGCACATGGAACCGCGATCTGGGCACTACGCTGGCAACCGCGCGCTCCACACCCGAGCTCGTGAATACAGGTGCCCCCGGGATTGGCGGCCCTTCCTATTCCGCCAATATCTTTCGCGACCTGAAACCGGGCGAGAATCTCGAACTTCCCGCCGCCGCAAAGATTCGTCAGGCACGCACCGCGGACGGCAAGCGGCTCGACCCCACCGTATTCTGCCTGCCCATGGGCATCCCCATGAACATGATGTTCCATGAGGTCGTAAAGTTCGTACAGGGTCCCACCATCATGATGATCCTGTTCGAGGTCGATGGAACCTATCGTCAGGTTTACCTCGACGGCCGCAAGCTTCCGGTGGACCCGTCGCCCGCCTGGATGGGCTACTCCACCGGCCATTGGGAAGGCGACACACTGGTCGTCGAAACAGCGGGCTTTAACGATAAATCCTGGCTCGACATGCTGGGCCACTCGCACAGCGAAGATCTGCACGTCACCGAACGCTTCACGCGGCGCGATTTCGGCCACATGAATATCGAGGTTACGCTGAACGATCCAAAGATGTACTCAAAGCCCTTCACGCTCAAGCTTCCGATGGTCCTGCTGCCCGATACCGACATCCTCGAAGCTTTCTGCAATGAGAACGAACGTGACCGCGCGCATCTGGTGAACTAAGTACATCTCAGGAGCTGCCGCTCCGGGCCCTGGAGACAATCAGGCAATAAGTAAACGGCGGGGAAGGGTCAGCACCCAACCCCGCCGTTTGCTTTGTGAAACGCTTTTACCGAGCCCCCGCGCGCGGCCGGCACACCCGGTCAAATGCGAACGGGGCGACGCTTCTCCTGACGAGAAGCGCCGCCCCGAAATACCCGCTCCAAATTCGGTCAGACCAGGCATCGAACGCCTGGTCTGACCAACTTACTCTGACTCAGAACTGGATCCGAAGACCCAGCTGCATGCGGCGCGTATCACCGTTACCGATGATCGGGCTCGAGTTGATGATGTTCGGCGTACCAGTCGTTGCGCCGAACTTACCAGGCTGTGCAAGGCTGGCGCCGTTGGCGGCGCTCAGCGGAGCATACTGCGTCTGATTCAGCACGTTGTAGATTTCCAGACGGAACTGCGCCGAGTAGTGCTCTTTAATCGTCCAGTTCTTCATGATGGAAATGTCCCACTCGCTGAAGCCCTGTCCCCGCAGCGCGTAGCGGCTCATGGTCCCGAAGGTCCCCTGCGCCGGCGGCACGATGACGGAACTGCCCGACATGTAGCATCCAAGGCGGTTCAGTTGCGAGAGCCCCGTCGCTCCGGCAGCGTTCGCCGCAACACTCGGATTCACCGGCAGCGTGCTGGCGGCGGAAACGCAGGCCGGCGGCAGCCCCGTGATGCAGCCCGCCGCGTTGGCGAACGTGCTCCCCGGTGCTCCGTAGCACGGGATGGCCACGGTCTTGCCGTAACCGTTAAAGTCGCTGGCCTTGCCGAACAAGTCCCAGCGATCCTGCAGAAGGCCGACACCGGAGATGTCGTTGGTCCCGTCCACCGGGTTGTAAGGCAGCGAGCTCCAGAGCTGAGTGGCCGACGTAACCGACCAGCCTTCCAGCATCTGCAGCGGTGCCTTCCGGCCAGGCAGCGCATAGCGGCCCTGCAGCGTAAAGCGATGCCGCACATCCTGCACGCCGTTGCCGTACTCGGCCGAGGATTTGAGGCTGTTCTGCGGCGGCGTCGGATTCACGTCGCCCGTGGTTTCCTCCAACGCGTGCGCCCAGGTATAGCCGGCGGTAAAGTTCAGCCCGTGGCTGACCCGCTGCGTCAGCGCAACCTGCAGCCCGTTGTAGTTGGAGAACTGGAAGCCCTGCACCTGATTGATGGAGCTCAGCCACGGGAACTGCCCCGCATAAGGACGGCGGGCATTTTCCGCTGCCGCTCCGGCAACGCCGGGCGTCGGCTGGTTGAGGTCCGTGTAATCCAGCTGATGCTGGCCATGATTTCCGACATAGGAAGCTTCGAGCGTCATGCTGTTCGTCACCGCATGCTGAACACCAAGGTTCCAGAGGAAGAACTGCGGCGTCACAATTCGCGGATACACGCCCGCAATCTTACACGGCGCAGCCACTGTGCAGCTTCCGGTCACTCCCGGCGCCGACAGCGCGCCGAAGATCGAAGCGTTCGGCTGAATCGGCGCCGGCGTACTCACCGTCACCGTACCCAGATTGATGGTTCCGTTCGGCGTCGTAACCGTGCCGTTCGGCCCGATCATGTTCCAGCCCGTCGGAATATTCTGCAGCCCCGCCTGCCCGGCGCCGTTCGGCACCATCGCCTGCGAGGGATACTGCAGATACATCACATTGGCGCCCGCGTGGACCACCGTCCGGCCGTTGCCGAACACGTCCCACGCCGCACCAATGCGCGGTCCGAAGTTATAGGGATAAGCCCGGTAGAGGCCCGACCCGTTATCCTGCACCAGGCCCGACTTACTTGTCGGATCGAAGTTACCCAGCAGGTTATTCGGTTCGTGGATCGCCGTCGTCAGCTCATACCGCAGTCCCAGATTGATCGTGAGCCGCGGCACAATGCGCCAGTCGTCCTGGAAGTAAAACGCATACTGGTTGTAGTCCAGCACCCGGCGCAGCGTGCCGATCTGCAGCTGTTCCGAAGACGGGACCATCGCGAGGAAGTCTTCCAGCGGTGTCGCGCCGGCGAAGGCCGAAGGTCCGGCGGTGCCGAAATTGATGGTGCCCTTGTTGGCATTGATACCCGTCTGGATCACGCCGATCTGCCGCGCATATTCGGCGCCGAACTTGAAGGAGTGATTTCCCCACACGTAAGAAGCGTTGTCAGAGAACCGGAAATTCAACGCCTTGGCGGAAATGCCCACCGGCTCACCCAGCGTATTCGCGCCGAAGCCGCTGATCGATACCGTCGGGAATCCGCAGACCGGTGCGCCCGAGACAAAGCCGAGGCTGGAGTAGTTCGGTGCTCCCGAACCCGCCGCGCAATCCGCCGACGGATCGGCCTTCTGGAGCGAGTAATCCCAGCCCACCCGGACTTCATTCACCAGCTTCGAATTCGGCACCATGGCCCACACGATGCGGCCCACCGTAACCGAACCCAGCAGCGGAGTGAACCAGTAGGGCTGCGTGACGTTCGAAACCGGAGCATTCACCGTACCCAGACCGCGGAAGAAGTCGAAGTTGAAATTGTTCTTGTCGTTCGGATGATAGTCCAGCTTCAGCACGCCGTTCTGCGTGTTGCCAATATCCGGAAAAACCGTCGGCTGGCTGGTGGTCAGCAGGTTATTGCTGAACAGCCCCTTGCCGGGCGTGCAATTGACCGAATAAGCGCCCGTTGCGCCCGTTGCCGTGCAACCCGCGAGTCCAAGTCCCAGCGCCATCTGCGCCGGCGTGTAGCCGTGGTTGTTCAGCATATCGGTCGCTGCATCCGCCAGACTGTTGGCCTTGCCGGAAACGCCGCCGCCGAGCGATGCCGTCGTCGGAACGATCAGCGTCTTCGGATTGCCCACGTTGTAAAGCTGGCCTTCGAAGCCGGCATAGTAGAAGATCTTGTCCTTCTTAATCGGTCCGCCAACCGTGCCGCCGTAGTTCTCAAACTCCGTGGGAGGCACCGCGCTGAAGAAGGGGTTGCGCGTCATCAGACCGGTCCCGCGTCCCAGCGCAAACGCCGTGCCGTGCAGGCTGTTGGTGCCGCTCCGCAGTCCGATGCTGACCTGTCCGCCAGGCCGCCATCCGTACTCTGCCTTGGGGTTCTGCACCAGGTTGAAATCCTGCACCGCGTCCACCGGCAGAATCACCGATTCGTCCGGTCCACCCGAAATGAATCCGATATTGAGGGGGCCCGCCGTACCGTAGGAATTCGTATCCGCAAGGCCGTCGAAGACAAACACGTTGTGCTCGGGCCGCATGCCGTTGGTGGAGGCGATATTGCCACCGCCGCCGCCCGGCCGGGTCAGCATGCCGGGCCGATAGTTCAGCAGGAAAACGAACGTGCGGCCGGCGATCGGAAGATCGGTAGCCGTCTCCGCCGAAATCGTTCCGCCAAGCTGCGCATTCGTCGTATTGATGAGCGGCACTTCACCGGTCACCGTGACGGTCTGCGTCTGATCGCCAGGCTGCAGCGAAAGATCGACGCGCACTTCCTGTCCGACGCCCACCACAATGTCCTGCCGGTTCACTGCCCGGAATCCGGCGAATTCAGCATGCACCGAATAATTGCCCGGAATCAGGTTCGGCGCGGAATAGGCGCCGACCGCATCCGTCGTGATCGAGCGATCGATACCGCGATCGACGTCCGTAATTTTCACAGTCGCACCGCTGATGGCGCCTCCGGTCTGATCGGTGATGGTGCCTCCGATCTTCCCCTGATTTACCTGAGCGTTCCCCGGGGCGCATGCCAGCAACCCGGCAATGATCAGCGCCCAAACGCTCTGTATTCTGTTCGACCTGGACAAAACTATCTTCATTCCACCCTCTTGTCTTGGAACTGTAACCCTGGCGATTCGCCTCGTGAATTATATATGAGTCCGCATCCGGATGCACCCCCCGTAACGCTCTCCTTCCCGAAACCCGCCCGTCACAATACCGGCATGCGGTCTCGCTTGCATTTTTCCCGGGCGCGGAGTAGCGTGAAAAATCATCCTGCCTCGCCGTTCAGCCCAGGCAACAATCAGGAGTCGCTCATGAAACTCAGCTTCGCGTTACTGATCCTCATCCCGTTATACGCGCAGCGCCCCTCGGACCCCGCACTGATGGTGCCGCAGGTTGCGCCGGAAATGGATTACAAAGCAGTGCCCAGCCCGCTGGCGCTGCCCGCGGACGCCGGCGCTCCCGCCGCCACCGCTTTCGATTCCGCCGGCCACATGTTTGTCCTGACCCGCGGCCCCGTTGCATTTTTCGAGTTCGACGCCGACGGCAAATTCATCCGCTCGTTCGGCGCGGGCCTGTTCACCCGGTCGCACGGACTCTACATCGACAAAGAAGACAACCTGTGGGCGACCGACGTCTCTGCCCACATCGTGCAGAAGCTCAACCGCCAGGGGCAGGTGCTGCTGACCATTGGCACCAAAGGCCAGGCCGGCGAATGGAACGAGGCCACCCATTCCCGCAAACTAAACGAGCCGAACAGCGTGGTCATCGGCGCCAATGGCGATATCTTCGTGGCCGAGGGGCACACCGCCGGAGCCACGGGCGATCCCCGCATCCTGAAGTTCGACCGGAACGGCAACTTCATCAAGTCCTGGGGCGGCCACGGCGCCGAGCCTGGAAAGTTCGAAGTCGCCCACGGCATCGCCCTCGACGCCAAAGGCCAGCTTTGGGTGGCGGATCGCGAAAACCAGCGTCTCCAGCTCTTCACCCAGGACGGCGTGTTCGTGAAGGAACTGAAGTACGCCGGACTGCCCTGCAACGTGAGCATCGGCCCGGACTTGATCTACATGGCGAACGGCTTCGCCGGCCAGATTCTGCGACTGGACCTCGCCGGAAAAGTACTCGCCACCGTGGGCAAATCGGGCAAGGGCCTGGGCGAATTCGGCGAAGCGCACGCTGTTTCCGTGAGCCCGCGCGGAGATATCTGGGTGGCCGACTCGGCCGCCGGCGTGCTGCAAGAATTCGTCCGGAAGTGACACACCGGGGCGGCATGATATAAATTGACCCGAAGACCGGTGCGAGCCGGGAGAGGAACCATGCGAAATCGAAACATCGGAATATCGATCGTGCTGCTGGCCGTGCCGGCCCTGCTGCCGGGACAATGGGCGGAACAACCCACGCCCGGCACCCCGCGCCTTGCCAACGGCAAAGCCAATCTGACGGCGCCGGCACCTCGCTCGGCGGATGGCAAACCGAACCTTGCCGGAATCTGGCTGACCGAGTCAGGCAAAGGCGAGTACAACCCGGAAGGGCCGCCGTCGAAATACTTCTCCGACATCCTCTCCGATCTCAAAGCCGAAACCGGGCTGATGCAGCCGCCCACCGCCGCCGCGATGCAGAAGTATTCGGCGAACGAGTTTCTCGATGCGCCCATCTCGCATTGTCAGCCGGCAGGTGTGCCGCTGGCCGACATGATGACGAATCCGTACAAAGTTGTCGAGACGCCGGGACTCATCCTGGTGCTCTACGAAAGAGACATGACGTTCCGCCAGATCTTTACCGACGGACGCAAAATCCCCGACGATCCGCAGCCGACGTGGCTCGGCTACTCGGTGGGCAAGTGGGACGGCGACACGCTGGTGGTCGAAACCTCGGGGCTCAACAACCGCAGCTGGCTCGACGCCAGAGGCCACACGCACAGCGACGCGCTGCGCGTAACCGAACGCTTTCACCGCATCGACTTCGGCCACATGGATCTGCAGGTCACGATCAACGACCCGAAGGCCTATACCAAGCCGTTCACTTATACGCTGAAACAGTACCTGATGCCCGATACGGACCTGTTCGAATACTTCTGCTCGGACAACGAAAAGGACGTGGGGCACTACAAGAGCAAGTAGCTGCTCTGTCGCCTCGCTGCTCTGTCGTTCCGCTGCGGTTTCAGGCCCCGCTGCCGGTTGTGCCTGCAATGAGACCGGACACCCGGTTCTGCACGTCTTCGAGCCGCGCCGTGGTGCCCGCCACGTAATCGCTGGTCTCCGGATCTTCCAGCATGGAGGGTTCCACCAGCTCCGCGGACTGCAGCGGCGCGAACGGCTTCTTCTGAATAATGGCGCCGGCCATGGCGTCCATTTGTGCAGCCATTTTGTTGCGCAGTTCGATCAGGCGAGGCTCGTTCAGCAGGCGACGCCCGCGCTGATCGTGGTGCAGCACCGCGAGCTGGTTCCAGAACAGCGGCACGGTAGCGAGCGCCACATCGAGCATCGCCTCACTTTCGCGTCTGTCCTTCGTGCGATGTGCGCCGAGCTCATACTCCATGTTGTCGTTCATGGTGCGCATGCCGGCAATGGTACGGGAGAGCTGGTCGCGAAGCGCGTCGATCTGCTGGTTCCGGGCCTGATCGCCGATGCTGCTTTCGAACAGGCGCAGAAACTTTGCCTCACCGGACAGGACCGAGGCGAGCGCGCGGCGCATGGCCGTCACGGTTCGCACGGGCCAGAGCTCGTCGAAGACAATCCACATCACAATCAGGGCCACAACGATGCCGATGAGCCGGTCGCGCGGCGGCGTCAGGTCAGTGGGCGCGCTGAACCCTTCGAAGGCCACGAGGTAGAACGAAAAGGCGATTTGCAGGCCGGTGTAGCCGAAGTGCCGCCCGCAGGCCACCCACGCCGACACGAATGCGATCGCGGAAATCAGGAGGACCAGCGACGCAATCGAATCCATGTGCGGAAACAGAAAGACCGAGGCCCCGATGGCCAGCGCGCCGCCGATGGCGGAACCGAGCACGCGATTCGCCAGCTTCTGATTGATCGCACCGGTGTTGCCAAGGGCGGTCAGAAACACAGTGGTGACCGAGGTGGAAATGCCGGGCCATGCTACGGCGAAATAAAACACGTAGCAAACCATGACGCAGAGGGTCAGCTTCAGCGCGAAGGCAACCGCGTCCTTGTTCGTGATCGCGCCGGGAACAAGGAACGGCGTCTTCTTCGCGGGAGCGCGCACCGCGGCAGACGGCTTATCGGCCTCGGCGGCCGATCCGGCGGGTATCGAAAGAAGGGACCGGAGGACGGCTTCCACGCGGTCGATGGGAGAGTCGGACGAAGCGCCTTCCGGAACGGCTTCGCCGATGCTGCGTTCACGGCAGAGGCGCGCAATTTCAGCGCAGCGGCCGCGCAGCTCAGGGTCGACTCCGCCGGAGTATCGCGAAGCGAAGGCAGCGGCAACGTCCATAAATTCGGCCAGCAGCGTAATCTGTTCACGCACGCCGGCGCCAAGTTTTCGCGTGTCACCGCCACGCCCCGCCGCGAGATTGTAGAGATCCTGCATCGGGCGCTGGCCGGTGGCGGCGAGACGGCTGAGAGCGGTCGCCGATTCCGCGAGCGCAACCGGCGACGCCCCTTCGGCCAACAAGGTGAAGGCGCGGGCCGCCGTCTGGTAGCGCTGCGCGAGCTGGCGGGCCAGAAGGTCTGCCGGATGATGATTGGCAAACACAAATTCCACCGCTGACGAAACCAGCGCAGCGAGCCCGACTGTAGCGAGCAGATAGAGGCAGGCCTTCACCAGAGCATCGGGCGGCGCGGGCCGTTCCCACAAAGCGATCAGCGTGCAATAAACGAATCCCCAGATGGCCGCAAGGGGCGGAAGCGTGCTGGCCACCATCAGCATCCCGGTAACGAAAGCAGCGACGGCCACGCTGAGCAATCGCGCCATCGGATCGTTGTCGAACAGGATCACTACGGCGAGCACCGAGGCGACGGCCAGCACCAGCGACAGCAGCGCCATGACGCTGGAGCGGACAGAGGTCGCCGGATTTTCGCGCGCGACGAGAAAAATATAGTAGAGGCCGAGCGAGGCAAACGGCAACTGCAGCACCATCATCAGCACGAGCGAAATTGCCGTGGTGAGAACAATGCGCAGCGTGGCGTTGAGACGACCGGGACCGGGCTGCAGATCGCGCCAGAAGCGCTGCGACCAGGACAGCGAATGGAAGTACGACGCGGAGGAAGGCGCGGCGGTCACGCCGTTACCTCACCACGGTTACGGCAGTGGCGCCGATGCGGAACAGCGCGGGATCCGGATCCTGCACGCGAACGCGCACCGGGAACCGCGCCGAAAGGTGCACCCAGTTCAGCGTGCGCTGCACATCGGGAAGGCCGGCGGAAACTTTGCCGTCTTCGGGGAACACACCGTAACCGGTGCTTTCCACCACTCCGTTGAACTTACGATCCGGATGGCCCATCAGGTATACGTCCACGTGCGAGCCGCTGTGGATTACGTTGAGCATCGACTCGCGATAGTTGGCAACGACGTACCAGTTGCGCGTGTCGATCAGCGTGAACATCGCGACTCCGGCGCGGGCGTAGGCGCCCTCCGAGATATTGAGGTTGGTCACCCAGGCATCGAACGGCGCCACCACGCGGCAGCGCTCCAGATCGAGCCGCGCGCTGGCGACTTTGGCGGCGCGGGCCGGACGCTGCGACATCAGCGTATCGAGCGTGTCGACGCCATGCACGGCCTGGCCGAGCCTCGCCTGCGATTCGGCAACGACCGTATCGGCTTCCTGCTGGCGCAGGATCGCCTGTGTCTGCTGCGCTTCAGCGGCAGCGACGGCGGAAAGCGCTTCTTCGTGAGTCCCCTGCGCCACGCGGACGGCGGTGCGCGCCTGATCGACCTGTTCCACGGTCACGTACTGCTTTTGCAGAAGCGGCTCGATGCGATGCAGGTTGTTGGTGGCCAGCGCCAGTTGAGCCTCGGCGTTGGCGGCGGCGGAACGAGCACGCGCAACGGCTGCTTTGGCGACGTCGAGGCCGGAAGCGGCGGTCTTTACGCCGGTGCCGGAGCGGTCGACCGCGGCACGGGCGGCTTCCACCGCGCTGCCTTCGGCGGCGATGCGGCGTTTGGCATCCACAATCTGCTGTTCGAGCGCCTGCTGGTCGGAAAGCGCCTGCTGCAGGGCGAATTCGTAAGGCCGCGAATCGATGACAAAGAGAAGGTCGCCCTTATGCGCCAGCGTGTTGTCCTTCGCGGCCAACTCAACGAGCCGGCCGTTTACTTCCGGAGCGATCTCGATGAGATTGGCGCGCACATTGGCGTCATCGGTCCGCGGGTATCGCTCGGTTTCCTGGTTCACGAGCAGAACTGCCCAGATAGTGGCGACAAACACGGCCAGTCCGATCGCCCGCCCGACCCACTTTCGCGCTGAATTTCCAGTCGTCTGTTCCATGCGGATGTCCTATCGAAAATAAGTCAGCCAAAGCAGGCTGGTGATGAGAGTCAGGAGACACGGGTAAAAGAGCGCCAGCGGCCCGACCTCCGATTCCAGATGAAGCCGGGTGAGCAGCCAGCGCACCACGAACGTCAGCACGACCGCGATCGTGAGGCACACGAGCCAGGCGGGAAAGAACGATCCGATGATGTCGACGGAAGGCGCCCGCGAGCATCCGGTGAGTATCGCCGCAACCGGCGCAACTGCGATTAGTCTCTTTTTCGTCTGCATCATCTACTTGCCGCCTTGCGGTGTCTGTGAAGTGGGTGTTGCGGTCGCGGGCTGCGCGCTGGTGGCAGAAGACTGACTGCGCAGCAGGTTGCCGGTAACGAATTCGAGGTTGACCGCTTCGAGGAACAGCTGCGAGCGCGCCGAAACGCCGGCGAGGCGGGACTGCGCCAGTTGCTTCTCCGCTGTCACGACGTCGATCAGATTTCGCACGCCCGAGTTGTAAGCATCGAGCGACGCCGCGTACGACGCCGAGGCCGATTCGACCAGCGCCGTGGCCGCCTCATGCTTGCGCAGCGCCGAGCGGAAGCCGATGTAGGCGTTCCAGACTTCGCGGGTGGCGCGGTCGTGGATCTCGGTCAGTTCATCCTGCGCCTGACGGCGGCGCGATTCGGCGGCTTCGAGTTTGTTCTTCCGGACGCCTCCGTCGAAGATTTCCCATTCGACGAGCACGCCCGCCGTCCACGTCGGACGACTCGCGGAGCCGAGTTCGCCATAGCTGGAGGTGGGCCACATGGAAGTCTGCGCAACGGATACCTGAGAGACGACCTTAGGCTTGAACTCGGCTTTGACGGAGCGGATGGCGTCATCGGCGGCGCGAATCTCCGAGGCCGCGGCCATGAGGTCGGGCCGGCCGGCAAGGGCTCGGTCGATCAGCCCGTCGATGGGCAGCGCGAGTTCCTGCGGCGGCGGCGCGGCCTGCGAGGCAATGCGGATGTTGGGGGTCGGCTCCGCGCCCATCGCCTCAGTGAGAGCGATGCGGGCAAGCTGCTCGTCGCCATCGGCGGATTCGCGATCGAAGGTGGCCTGAGCTGCTTCCGAACGCGCATGGAGAACATCCGGCAGAGTGCCGCGGCCGTTGGCGAGCCTGGCTTCGGCGGCATCGAGCGTCGTCTTTGCGGTCTTCAGCGATTCTTCGGTGGCCTGGAGGCGCTCCTGCGCGGTGATCAGCTTGTAATACGCAGCCGACACGCGGAAAGCAATTTCCTGATTCGCCTGAATGAAATTGGCGCCGGCGGCCAGCTTCTCTTCGGTTGCCGCGTCCACATGAGCATCGCGCGCGCCGCCATCGAAGATCAGATACTGCAGCTTCAGCTCCGGCTGGATGACCGGCACCTGAACCATGGTGTAGCCATCGGGCGCAAGTGGTTTGGGGAACGGATTGACGATGCGCTGATCGGCAAAGGCTGCGATGCCGGCAAGAATCGGATAGTAGGCGCTGCGCGCGAGGCCCAGGCCGGCGGCCCGCTGGCGGGCGCGCTCCCAGACGATGCGGGTGCGCGGGTTGTTGTGCTCGGCGATGTCGATCAGTTCAGCGAGCGTGTAGGGATGGTTGGGATCGAGCGAGGCGACGGTGGCCTGCGGGATGGACGAGGCAGCGCAGTCGGCCACGGCACGCGGCGTCGAGACGTTGCCGGCGCACTGGGCAAGAACCGGGACGGGAGCGAAGACGGAAAGCAGGAGCAGCGCAGCCGGGGCGAGCATGTGCCCGCGACTTTTGGCCTCGTGCGGTTCCGAAAACGCACAGGGTTCGAGTTGCCACATGGAATTTATGGTCTTCCTCCGTATCCAGACAGATTAGCGCATCCGGTTCGATTCACAGCTCACCGCAGGTCCGTACCGATGGTCTGCGCGGCGGGCGCGTCGGCCGGGATGGCCACAGGCGATTCGCTGACAGCGGGCCGGCGCGACTGCGGCATCTGCCAGGTGAAAAGATTGCTGACCGAGTAATTCCAGACGGCGCTGACCACGGTGCCGATGAGACCCGCGGCATACCATTGCACGCCCGCGCGCAGAAGGTTGCCCGCAATGCTGACGTTGGCCCACGCGCCGAACGAACACGCCAGACAAAAGCTGATGAGACCGAGCGGCATGTACCAGCCGCGCAGACGGCGGTCCCGGTAGGTGATCAGGTTATTGAGAAAGAAATTGCTGGTCATGGCGGCGAGCGTGGCCCACGCCTGCGCCGCGCTGAAGCCGAGATGCAGGCGGACGAACAGCAGCGACAGGAAGACGAAGTTGACCAGCAGACCCAGCGCGCCGACCAGAGCGAAGACCACGAAACGCGTGGGCAGCGCGCCGCCGGTGAGCTTACTCAGGACAAGAAAAAGATACTCGACGCCGACATTGACGTCCAGCTTGCTTTCGCCGTGCACACGATTGCGAAAGCTGTAGCCCACTTCGCCGAGACGCACGGCGCGACGGCTGCTGGCGAGCATGTCCACGAGAATCTTGAAGCCGCCGCCGTTCAGGTCGCGCACGACTTCCAGAAAGAAAGCGCGCCGCAGAAGAAAGAAGCCGCTCATGGGATCGGTAAGATCGCAGCGGGTAACCAGACGGCTGATGCGCTGCCCCAGACGACTGAGGAAAACACGTTTCGCAGCGAATTCGGCCATGCTGCCGCCTTCGGCATTGCGGGTGGCGACGACAATATCGAGCGCCTCGGCGCGCAGTTTACTGAGCATCTGAGGCAGGATGCGTTCATCGTGCTGCAGGTCGGCATCCATCACGGCGATGTATTCGGCGGAAGTGGCCAGAATGCCTTCGATGCAGGCGGAGGAAAGGCCGCGCCGGCCGATGCGCTGGATGAGGCGGATCCGGCGATCGGCGGCCGCAATGGAACGGACGCGCGCCGCCGTGCCATCGGGCGAATCGTCATCGACGAAGATCAGTTCCCACCGGAGACCGGCGAGCGCGTCCGAGAGACGGGCGATGATCTCGGCGACGTTTTCCCGCTCGTTGAACGTGGGCAGCACCACCGCCAGATCAAGACGGGCTGCGTCAAGGCGAGCGGGTTCTGAACGAACTGCGCCGGGATGCCGGTCCGGACCACGCACGGCGGGCTCAACGCTCTGGAACTCTTCGGACATTTTCAGCGGATCACGATAAGGCGGGCGTGCGAACAGCGACCGCGGATGGAAACCCTGGGTATCATTAGTTCTTAACATTTTCCGTGCCGACAAATCAAGAGAACATCAACAGGAGCGCGGCTCCCGCGCCTGCCGCCAGCACTGTCTGGCTGCTGTTTTTCGCCATATTTGCAGCGGTTCAGTTCGCCTCGCTCTTCACTCCGCCGCTGCTCGACGACGTGGACGCGGCCCATGCGCAGGTGGCGCAGCACTACGTGGAAAGCGGCGACTGGGTGACGGGCAAGATCAACGGCATGCGGTACATCGAAAAGCCGCCGCTGCCGTGGTGGCTTGTCGCCGTGGTTTACAAGGTGGCGGGCGAGAATGCGTTTGCGACGCATCTGCCGAATGCGCTGGCGATGCTCGGGCTGGCGTGGCTTTCGTGGCTGTGGGCGCGCCGGGCCTGGGGCGGGCGCGCCGGACTGTACGCGGGACTCGGCGTACTGACTTCCATCGGGCCGTTCCTTTTTACCCGCTTCATCATTCCGGAATCGATTATGAGCCTGCTGCTGCTCACGGCGCTGTACGGCCTGCTGACGGGCTTCGAAGACGAGAAGCCGGGGCGGTTCTACTGGTCCTGGGCGTGCGTTGCGCTGGCGATTCTGATCAAGGGCATGATTGCTCCGGTGTTCTTTGCCGGGGCGGCGATTCCATACCTCTATTACACCGGTGAATGGCGGCGCTGGCGCATGCTGAAGCCCGTCGCGGGATTTCTGCTGTTCCTGGCGATCGCGGCTCCGTGGCACATCCTGGTGGGGATGGCGAATCCCGACCAGGGGCATCCGGTGGGCAATCACCCGACCGTGGGCAACGTACACGGCTTCTGGTGGTTCTATTTCGTAAACGAACACGTTCTTCGGTTCTTCGGGCAGCGCTATCCGCACGATTACAACAAGCTCCCGTTCGCGGCGTACTGGCTGTTGCACTTCGTCTGGCTCTTCCCGTGGAGCCTGTTCCTGCCGGCGCTGCTGGCGGCGGCGTGGAAGACGCGCGGCCGCTGGTTGCGGCACGTGCGCGCGGACGTGGCTGCGACGGAGCGATTCAAGGGAAGGTCGACGCTGCTGCTGAGTCTGTTCACGGCATTCACACTCCTTTTCTTTTCGATTTCGACCAACCAGGAGTACTACACGTTCCCGGTCTGGCCGCCGTTGTTCATCCTGATCGCCAGTCTGCTGGCCGATACGGAAGAAAATCGCGAGGCGCTGATTCCGACCCGGTGGCTGACGGGCGCGCAGGCGGTGTTCGCCGTCATTGGCGTACTGGTGGCGCTGGCGCTGGGCTGGGGCCTGTGGGATTCGCGCAACCTTCCCTTCGTGGACGATATCGGCACGCTGCTGGCACACCGCGCGGTGGCCGGGTACACGCTTTCGATGTCGCACTTCTTCGACCTCACGGGGCCTTCCTTCGCGGCGCTGCGTCTGCCGGCGGCGATGGCCGCAATCACGCTGCTGACCGGGCCGGCGCTCGGCTGGCTGCTGCGGCTCAGGGGGAAGCACCTGGCGGCAAGCGTCAGCGTGGCGATCACGGCGGCGGTGTTTCTGGTGGCCGCGCACATTGCGTTCGCGCGCTTCGAGCCAATGCTCAGTTCGAAGCGACTGGCCGATACGATCCGGGAAAAGGGCACGCCGGCGGATTCGTTCATCATCCTGGGCGAGCAGTCGGACGCGTCGTCGGTCATCTTTTACACGAACAGCTTCTTTCACAAACCGGCACTGCTGGTGTATCCGCGATGCGGGCAGCATGGCGAGGGGTCGACGATCCTTTGGGGCTCGTGTTACCCGGATGCGCCGGACATCTTCCTGAGCGACGAGAAACTGGCGCAGGTGTGGGGCACGGGCGAGCGCAAGTGGCTCTTCGCGCAGGACACCAACCAGACCAAGGCGGAACAGATTCTGGCTGGCCGGCTGATTCCGGTGAGGACCATTGCCGATAAGGCACTGTGGACCGACCGGCCGCTGCCGTAGATCGCCCGCGGCAGATGGCGAATGGGCTGCGAGCGGGCGCAGGTCTGCTGTCCTGTTTTTCGTGCGAGATGAATTCGGAGCTGAAATCGGGTCAGGCGGCTTGCTTTTGACCTCCGGACGATGACGATTGCGGGGTGGCGGGGCGCGGATCGGGCGACGGGGCCGGGTTCGGGGTGGCCAGGTGGTGGTAGTGGGCCGCGTTTTGCGCTGCGGAGGGTGCGGGCTGGGCGGCACGGTCCTGCGTTTTCAACTGGTTCTGGGGTTCTTTGGTATTTTCGGGTGCGATTTGACGTTCCGGGGAATCGGCATCGGGTGAATCTTCGTCCGGTTCG
>Ga0214192_1000685_pt1 | contig 20551 bp, 33 predicted proteins | sample TroBogEpilimnion_44_FD_153030 | JGI IMG/M metagenome (GOLD analysis project Ga0214192, IMG submission 153030) | Freshwater microbial communities from Trout Bog Lake, WI - 29JUL2008 epilimnion | ecosystem: Environmental > Aquatic > Freshwater > Lake > Epilimnion/Euphotic zone | place: Trout Bog... | reverse complement strand
TGCCAAGTATTGCTGGCAGACAAGAGTTTCAAGGTAGCGATCTACCCAGTACGCCATCTTGTAGGAGAAGTTGGTTGTTACTGGCTCAAAGCGGTGTTGCTTGATAAGCCAGTCTTTACCCCAACGCATCGCGGTATCGGCAATGCGGTCAAAATCCTCGGCGGTGATTGTCATTGTGATAGTGACCATTTATGCAACCACCAATTCAAAGTTCTTTACACATTTTGGGCAAATGTTTTCAGGTTCCCACTTTTTGCCATTTTGCCATTGATAACCAGAATCATTGGTGGTCATTATTCTGTGATAATTAAAATTTAATGTTAAATCGCAATAAGTAATTGGCTCTTCGTTCCAAAATTCTTTATGAATATGCCAACGATCGCCTTTGACTTTTATGTTTTGAGAAAACATCAAATTGTCCATTGAATCTTTTACTGTAGCCATTTAAGCCACCTCAACAATTCGGCGAGCAAGAACTGAGTCAAAAGACTTGCCGTAGTTCATCGCGTACTTAGAAATATCTGCTACGCAAATCAAGCAGATTTCGCGGTTGTTGGTGTGAGCCAAAACTTCAACTTCGTTGTTACATAGTGTGCAGAACATTTGTAGCTCCTTATCGGTTCTCCGTTCGTTCCCCGACAAGACAAAACTTACGCCCATCCCTTACAGATTGCAAGGTTATTTCAAAGATTTTTAATTTATTTTTTATCGAACAAATGTTCGATTTATAGGCAGTCAAACTCGTCTGAAACTTCGATATCTACGCCCGGATTGTCCGAATAGACTTTTGATGCAGTTATGTGTATTACTTGTGAGTCATCGTTGAAAGCAACCCCGGTGAGTCCATCGTTTACGGCCCGAATATATTTGTCCAAATCGGGCGCAACGGTTGGGTAGTCGCGTTTTACGGTTTTGGGTTTTTTAACGCGAAATCTCATAGTGATAATAATAGGGCTATCAATGGGCTTGCATCCTGCAACTTTGGCGGCTAAAGCAATGTCAGCTCGCCATGTGGCTAACTCAACTGCGCGAGAATGAATCATTACGCCGGGTCGGATAAACTTCATGCTTCCTTGCTGGATTGGAGTGCCTTCCACTCCGAATGAAATCACAATTCGATAGTGACGATCTCATCTGGGAGCATAAATTTAACTTTGCCCTCGTTAAGATAATTTCTCATACGAATTTCTAGCCCATATTGCTCTTCTTCGATTTGAATAATATCCCAACGATTTTCACCGCGAACTAGGACATCGCCAACTTGAAGTTGCCGAGCTTTACAGATGTGCAGAGTTTTCATACGACCCCCTGATCGTGTAGGTGTAACTCTTACAGGATAAGAATGACATAAATTACTTACGAGCGCAAGTCATAGAATCGCTTCTGAGCCGTATTTAAGGCGATCTCGTAGGGATTTGACCTCGGCAGGGATTGGAACGCCCACAGGGGCATCTGAAGCCGAATAACGGGGTGGTGTGGGGGTAGGCGTGGCTGGCTTTTCGCGGTTTGTGTAGTAAGCCACCGTATTCACCGTTAATGGCTTGCCTTCAAGGGCAACAAGTGGAACAAGTTCGGTTAGGCGTTCAATGCTGACTTGCTTCAAAAGAAGCTGAATGTGTCCGGCAAGTTGCGCCCCCGATGGCTTGATCTCGCCTTTGAAATTGTCAAAATACAAAGCAACTAATCCCTGAACGCCGTTAGGCGTTGCAGTATTTATCTCTGTTCTCTGTTCTCTGTTCTCTGGATGCATTACCAACGCATTACTTTTTTCCCTGTAACGCATTACACGATCACGATTAAGTTCCTTTTTACGCTCAACTTCGGACTTTTGGCTCTGATATTCGGTGTAATTTATTATCAAAATTCCGTCAGAAAGTTGCTCCCAAAGTCCAGAATTTATCAATTCTTTTGTGCCTTTTACCTTAGAAATTATTGCTTTTGGAATAAATCCGTCAGTTAGGTACATCCCGGAATAACACAATCCTGAAATGTAATCTCTAAAAGCCCTGTCGCTCAATCCCACAATTTTAGGGTTTTGTGGAAATCCGTCATCTAGCTTAATCCATGTCATTTGCTACCCCCATCAATCGTTTGGCTAACCAACTTACTACTGGAACTACCTCTGCGCCGTTTTGAGTAAGTGCTAAATCAAAGCCACCAACACCAGCAAATAGACTGACCGCCTTCATTCAATCTCCTTCACGGCTTTAATGGCTACATCAAATACACTATCAACCCATTTAGCAAAAGAATTATTGGGTAAATTTTGAACATCTAGCCAATCTTGTCGAGTCTTTTCAAGTTGATTAACGCTATGTTCTATGATCCTATCTTTGACCAATAAACTGTGATTAAAAATAATTTCTTGATCGTAAGTTTGCTCAATTAAATCTAAGTGTTTGCATTTCTTTTTATTTATTGAGCATCTAAATTCATGTTCAAATTCAAATGCTTTAATTGCATCTTTAAAAATTGTCACGCCACTCTCCTAGCTTTAGATGATGCAGCCAATTCCTTTAAGGATATGCCCCAATTTTCTAAATCACGGCGTAACGCGCTGAGGAATGGGTTAAAAAAATCTTCTTTAGCAATATATTTTCGTTCAACTGCCGATACTCCGCCAAACATTCCAAATTCTTCTTTTGTAGCGTAAGCCCATTGAAGGCATTGCTCGCGGATAGGGCAAACAAAACAAACTCCCCGAACTTGTGAAAATTCTAAGCCCTTGTGTCTAAGTAAATCTTCTTCTAAATAAAAAAGATCAGTACCGATTCCCCGGCAGTTTGCCCTTTCCCAATCAACATCATTGTAAGCAATCTTAATTTCAAAATCGTCTATTTTAATTTTAGGCTTAAATGCGCGAGATAATTCATCATCGTTATACATAATATCCCCCGTCACGCTAATATATTTAGCAACATTAAATTGAACTACGCGCCTATGAATTGAACGCTCTGATACTCCATATTTAGTAATTGCATCTTTAAGAGCTATTTTCCTTGACATCCAATTTCCCCTGTCTGATCGTAGAATTGACAATAGTCACGGCAAAAGAAAGCCGCGCTTCGTTCGGGCGGTGGTGGGGTTTCCATCGCTTTAACTTGTGCAACCCATTCACGGGCTTCTGTAACTAACTTGGGGTTGTAATCATCTTCCCAAGCAACTATGTCGTTCATTTTTCCATCACGCGGAATAAAAACCAAACCAACCCTTTTAACCGGGTAGTGCTGAGCAATTAAACTTGCGTAGATATTAACTTGCATTTTTTGTTGTTTCGTTGGAAGTCCACCCTTAGCCATTTTAGAAAGAGTGACGGTCTTGAAGTCATATACCGTTTGTGCTTTGCGTGAATAAAAATCGCAATGACCCTTAAAGTAATCATCACTAAAACCTTCTTCAAGGATAAAATCCTCGCCGAAAATGTCATGCGCTTTAAGTGCCTCATAAAGTGAGGCGTGAACCGCCGTACCAATAATGGCAGCAAGAGATTCTGTATTCGTATTGGTTTTAGGCGTTTGGTTGAGAATATGCCACGCTTGAGTACGGCAACCCCCAACCGAACTTGCGCCTAATTCAACTTGAGTTGAACGATCTCTTTGTTGGTCAGCTTCTTTTAAAGCAACCTGAACGGTTTTAATTATGTCCACTAGGAGATGCTGACCTCTGAGCGAACCGATACTGCAATAGATCGCGTTATATCTACTTGAGTCTTAAGCCGATTAGCGTTAGCGCGTACTGCCTTTACTTGCGCTTCCAATCCGGCAATATGTAAATGTAAAGCCTCGTTATCAAATAAGGCTTGATCTTCGCGCATTGCTACCGTCATTTTGAGATCAGAGTGAGCGTTTTTTAATCGTGACTTTGCCATAGCAATTTCATACGCTGCTTTAGTAACATGATAATCAGATTCAGTTTTAATTAAATCTTGATGGCACTCGTCAATTTCATTGCTCAACTCAATAAGTCGGGCTTCTACTTTGGCAGGTGTAATCATGGCTTCACCATCGCGCAAGCAACTTCAAAAATAACAATAATTGGAATTAGTGCTAAAAACACTCGAACAATATGGCGCACTAAATAATAATTAGATGAACGCGTTTTAGTTGTATCAAACATACTCACTTGACACTCTCCAATTCTTTCTTTTTGTCTGCAATTACTTTTTGTAAAGTTTTATTGCCAACAGGAATTGTTAGAAGTCCTACCTCTTGTGCGCCGGTGTAGAACATCTTCAACTCAGCGACAGATTCAATTCCTGCAACTTGCTCGATTGCTTCCTTAACGAGCGCAAGAATTTCAGGAGATACGGTTGGAGTTGGCTTGTGTTCCTCTTTGGCATCTCCGCGAGAATCGGTAAGGTCAAACAAATCTCCCTTATGCCACAAATCTAAAGCCGCACCAAAACGCATACCAGCATTACGAAGCGCATCACCGATAGCCTCTTTGACTGCTTGAGTTCCGCGTGAGTTTCCTGAATCGCCATAACCAATACGAGTGATCCCGCAAACTGTTAGGCGAATCCATAGACCGCCCTTTTCATCGAGCTTAGGCAAGCCATCCTCGCCAATAGCAAAAGGCTCCCAAGACCATTCAAGGTCGGTTTCAAGAAGTCGCTTAGTAAGTGCAGCGTGACCTACATAATCCAACTTCATATTGCCTTTAGGAATCTGATTAATTTCATTAGGCGCAAATGGTTCAAGCATCTTTGCGACTGGATTTACTGCCTTTTCAGCCATGTCCGTTCCTTCCATGTTCTGCCCTTGTTGGCATTAGTTACACCTTAAAGCAGGGGTAGGACAAAAATCAAGCATTTCGGGCAAGTTTCTTGGTGCTATTCTTGAGGAATGATTGCTATACGCATTGCCGCCTATGCCGTAAGCGTAGAACTAGAGTCCACAGATTCTTTCCCGGATGCCCTAGATGACTTGACAAATCGAGCCGTTGTTGCCTTTGGCAAAGCCCTAGAATTGATGAAAACGATTGAAATACCTATTTTTGACCCCGATTTTGACCCAGAAGATAATTAGCTCTATTATTCGACTCCCCCTAAAAGCAAATAACCCCTACCTGACTTGCAAGTAGGGGTTTTGTCTTTGCGCCGAAAATAATTAAAAAAAAATTTAGAATCCACGCCTCACGGCGTTAATCCAACCATACTTGATATTGAGCCGTTACTCTGCCTTTAACGGGATCAACAAAGTGAAGTCTTTGAGAAGGCATCCCGCTAGCAGCCATTGAATCTCTAGCGTATCGATTATCACTTTCGGTGCTACCAGTCCAGTAAAGGTTGTAATTCTTTTGAATTGGTTCTTGAGCGTGACGGTGATAATGTCCTAAATAAATATCATGAAAATCGTAATCGTGAGCGCCGGCTTTCCAACGGTTAGCACCTGCAATCCAAGCGGCAGGAGAGGCAAATCCTGAACGCCCCAACTCATCGCCGTGCATTAACAAAGCCCTGTAATTGCCCACAGCCACTTCCTGAATATCTTCTGGGCAATCTTCCCAAGTTAATCGTTTTTCGCCTGCAAGAATCTGCCTAGACATTTCATAAACCATGCGATCTACATTATCGTTCTTAGGTACTTCAGCGCGTTTGCCACCAATACGCCCATGATTACCCCATTCAGCCACTACGGTTACTTTTTCAAAGTTGGCAAGCATTACTCGAACAAAGTCCACGCATAGTCTAGATACGGTAGTAAATTGTCCAAAAAGTGAAGCATCGATTTGCCAAAGTTGCGCCGGGTAGTTGAAAAGTCCCTCGACCATATCCCCACCAAACATAACAACACATTCTTTAACGGGGTGATGCTCGCGTTGAAGTTCTGTCAAATGAACGATCTTGTCGGCAAACTGCAAAACTCTTTTACGCATTATCTCTGAGTTGTATGAAGTCGTTACCTTTGCGCCTTGCCAATCCGTTGAATGGATTAAGGCTACTTCGGGTTTGATTTTGCGCGTATCTTTATCGGGAGCAGGTACAGGCGGTATTTTGCCAAGCGCCAGCATTGCCTCATAAGCCCCACGATGGGTAGCAATAACTAATTCATCATTGCGAATCTTGGCTTTAGATAGTTGTTTCTGTGCGTTATTAAGAGCTTTACGCAATTCGGCAATTTCGGGATCAGATTCTTTCTGAATCTTTTCTAAGTCATCTTCAAGACTCATATAAAACACCTGCATTTTTTAGCGCGGTGTTTGTAAAGTGATGCTTTCCCAACTTCATATTTATTGGCAATAAGTAATTCATAAAGTGATGCGGTGCTGACCTTAGAATCAGCAAATACAGTTTCTAACGCTTGTCGTTCTTTATCGTTAAGCGTTTTCCACATAGTATTAGCAGAGCATGAAAATTTTGTGCCAATTGAGTTCTCTCGCAATTCAGCAAGAGCAGATACTAAATCCATAAAGCCCCCCTTTAGGTTGAGAACATCCTACAATAAAAAATAACCCCCACCTTTTATTGATGGGGGTGTTTTGCTGGTTTGATAGCACTCGCGCCAGCGAAGTATTTAATTTTTTCCAAGCGTTAGCAATTTACTAACAATCAAAATTCTATCTTATTAAACCGCTATTGATCTTGATGACACGCGTAACATCTGCGCCTTCTGGTTTATAGGGGTCAGTTGGGATGCCAATTGGCTCAGGTACGCCGTTGCCTTGCATATTGGCTAAGTAGGGAGTTTGAATATGAGAATCGGGCGTAATGTTTGGGTTAGCCATTGAATCGTGAGATACTAGCCCACCCGTAATAAATCCAACAAGTATATAGCCAATATGAGGCATATCGTGTTGAAAACCCGTTGCTGCCCAAGTTGAAAAAGCCCCGGTCATAGCAATCATTAACTGCTTGGCATCAAAAATCTTAAACTTAAAATGATGCTTCATAGCGAACCTTTCAGCTCGTCATAAATAATCTGAGGAAGTGGCCCTACAACTTTAATGCCTTGTTTAGCCTCATATTTGACAAGCGCTTTTTGGGTTTGAGTATTCATAATTCCGGTTGCATAAATAGCGGGAATAAGCCCTGCCTTGAGTAAAGCCTTTTCTACCGTCATTACGGCATCGTTCTTTTGCCCGATATTAAAAGCAGTTTTAGAAATGGGAAATGGGGGCGCAATAAATACTGTTTTAGCAGGGGTTGTAGCCGTCGGCGTAGTAGTCAGTAAACCGCCGTGAATTGCCCCTGTAGCGCCAGCAATAAGGGTTCCCGTACCTCCAACCACCGCAGTAGCCTTCTTGCTTGTAATGCCCTTTGAAACAGGTTTAAGAGGTATTGGGTATTTAGGTCTGACAATGGCTGAAATAAATAAATATGGGCGATGAACTCTAAAACATCCGCTTTCGTGGATTGAGTCATTGGGATTACCTGTATTAAATCCAATGGTGGTAATTCCATCAGGGCTAACCGCTTCAAGTAATTCAACATGATCTACTACACCATCTGAATTCCAGTCATAAAAGATCAAATCACCGGGCTGACCAGCATATTTATTTACTACTAACCCCTGTCTTTGAAACCAAGGAAGCGCAGCAGGATTGTAAGCAAAACCTTTAGGAGTTTGTGCGGCTACAAGATATGAAAGCCCAACTTGCGCAAAACACCAAGATACACCCATCGCGCAGTAAGGAGCGTTTTTAATCCCATACCAATCGCCATAAGGATTCTCATCTTGTGCGCCAGCATGAAAGCCTAATTGACTGCGAGCTACATTTAAGACATCAAGTGCAGTTGCCATTTATCCCTCCAATAAAAAAAGAACCCCCAACCAACTTCTCCTTTGGCTGAGGGTTCTTAATTAACTATATTACTTTGTTGATTCAGCCGCCACTAATTTATTTGCATCGGCAATAGCCGCATCAACTAATGGTGCGGTTACGGTTGCAGATAACCCAGTCACCGCATCAATTTGATTGACAAGTGATTTAGGATTTATACGAGCAATAATTGGAACAATAAGACCAGCCACAACTGCTTTGGTCATAAGAACTTTGAATGAATCATGCGGTGAAACTTGATGTACCGCAAGACCAGCAGCAAGAACGCCGTATAAATAATGTTCGGCGTAAGCCGCTTCTGACTTACTGATATGGAAATTAACTTTGCTTGCCATTGTTCTCCTTCGAGTTAGCCGAAATGTGTTCGGCGGCAGGGAGCGACCCAACCTTCCTGAATCTTAGCGCATCCCAAAGTGGGGCAGGAATCGCATGAATTCCAAAATGAGTACGGTGATGAGCCACGCATAAAACCTCAAGATTGCCCGGAGATTCAATCCACGCCTGAAAATCTTCATCGTTTTCAAAGTGAAGCCCAAAAGCCTCGGCAACCTTAGAAGAATCTGTGCTTCCTATCTGAGAGAACTCAATGTTTGAATGATGAAGTTCTGGCCCACCTGAGCAAAGATCGTCATTGACGATACATTTCCAAAGTCCTTGTTTTTTGATTCGTTCTTTAGCTTGATTAAAAAGATGGTAATGCGGATCATCTTCACGGGGAGCGTGTTCGGGAACATTAGTTATTAAATGAAGGGTTAATGCTTGAGAATGAGCATCTGTCATTTTAATCTCTCATCTGGAAATGGATCATGCGGGGTAGCCCATCGAATTATTACGGGAACAAATGCCCCTAAACAAACTTGCCAAAGAAAATGACCATTAACAACATCTTTAATATGTAAGACAATTTCAATAGTAAGAAAAGTTTCAAACCAAACTCTAAAAATGGAAATAAGTTTCCACCTTAAAGTTTTATTCAGTTTCATATTTTGCTTTCATTACCTCAACATCAATCTTGATCAACTGTTGATTCTCAAGTAATTCTTCAACTTTGTTAATAAGCCCAGTTTTGCCATCGTTGTATAGCGCGTATTCAATACGAGTTAATTTATCTTTAAGTTCTTCCGTGTGTTTGCTAATGGCATGTTTAGCAATCATTCCCATTCCTGCCAATAACGCGGCAAATACAAAAAAATAAGAATAAACAATAGTTGCTGCATTAACATTGGTAAACATGGTTGCGCCCTTTCGAGTTATGGGGTCGGTTTAATTCCTTGTGTTCCAATAACATTAGGGCGATCTGTAACCGCCGTTGTTGTTGGCTCAACAGGTTTAGGTTTGGTTAGTGCGTCAATCGTTGCTTTGAGAATTACAATCTCCTGAATCTGCTCGGCAACTTTTTCTTTGTAATGCTTGAGGATGTCCTCAATTTCAAGCTGATGTTGTAGTTCCATTGTTTGCCCCCTTGAGTGTTTCAACTTCTGTTGAAAGTTCTTGAATTGCTCCAACTAAATAGTTAATAAGGTTGGTTGTTGAAATTGTTTGGTAAACAGGATTTCCATCCGCATCAACGGCATCCTTATCGCCATCAACCCAATCAGGAAATACACTAGCAAACTCATCAGCAATAAAACCTACTATTTGCTTTTTATTTGGGTCTGTCTTTTCATTGAAAGAAACTACGCGAAGTTTGTTAAGAAGATCAATTGAACCCGTATAAGGCTGGATGTTTTCTTTTAAGCGATAATCCGAAGAAGTAAAGAATGTTGGAGCCGATGCGGAACCATTCATCTGTATTCCACCCCAAGCGTTTCCCGATGCTTGGAATTGAATCATTTTGGTTGCTGATGAAGCAGTCTGGTTATGAATGTAAACTAAAGAAGCGTGTGTACCTTTAACAAACAAATAGCCGCTATTGTCAGAATAGATACCTGTGATGCTTGTATCGGCAGAGGTGGCAGTTGCGCTACCTGTAGTTAAGGTTCCTAAATAGTTACCATTAGTGTTAATAGTTATGTTGTTGAAATATGAGTTGCCGCTATTGTTCCAATAAGAAGTTGCGGTAGCAAAAGATGTTCCAGTATAAATGGAGTTACTCTGCATATTGATGCCGCCGATGCTTCCACCAGTAGCAACAATGTTAGAAGCGTTTACTGCGCCAGCAGATGAAACTGTAAATACACCGCTACCAATGTCAAGGCTTGTGCCGTTAATTGAACCACCGCTAATTGTTGCAGTACCTACGCCAGTAATACCGCCAGTACCAATAGCCCAATGGTTTGTAACATCGCCAAAATAACCAGTAGTTGCTTGGATAGAACCAGAAAAAACACCGCTAGTTGCAACTACAGTTCCTTGAATATACGCACCATTGGCAGACATATAACCAGCAGCGGTAACATTGAATCCAGTACCACCTGAACCTGCGGTTATACTAATTGCCGACAAAGTTCCGGTTGTAATTTTTCCGGCATCAAGATTGCCAATTATAGTAGAAGTAATTGTTTGTGATTGCCAAGAAGTTCCACCAAGTCCAACAAATTGACCAATAAGCAAACCTGAACCGCTATATTGAAACCAAAGGTCTCCCGCACTATTAGCGGTTGAACCGGGCGTTGAAAGCGAATAAACAATTTTGTTTTTACCATTAGCAGTTGTTTGCGCTACTGTTGCTTGAGCCGATGATGCGTAACCCAATGATTGAGCAAAACTAGCCGTACTTTGAGCAACAGTAGCTTGTGCAGAAGCACTAAGCGCAGTCATCTGCGCTGCAATTGCTTGAATTTGAGCGTTAGTAGCAACAGATTGAGAAGTAAGAGCTAAAGATTGCGCACTTACCGCAGTCGTCATCGCCTGATCTGGCGCGGATTCCAATTTGCGGATGCGCTGATTGATCGTGCTGAAATAATCGTAAAGGTTAGCGGGAATATTTGTGTATGCCATTAGAGAGCCACAATCCAAGAAGTGCCTTGGTTATAGACTGCGCGAGATAGGGAAACTGTCACTCTGCTTGCTCCATTTTCGCCCGGCTCAACGCTAATAGAGCCAATGCGCCAGTTGTTGTAGTCATAACCTGCGGGAAATAGATCGTCAATAAGAACCACACGCGCATAATCGCCAACCTTGTAACTTCCCAAATAAGGATCAACATAAGGTGGGAGAACTACTTGCACAACCTCAGGAGCCGTAATAACTGGATTTCCTGTAAGTGGATGAGTAATGCCTGTGCGGGCGTTAAGCTGTCCAGCGTTGGTTGCTCCGAGAAGGCTTGAATCCTCAATGTCAATGAAACTAGCAACATCTTCCAAGATAGCAGCGTTGCCAGTTGATGAGTTGATACTGCCCGTTGGGTCGTATGAGGTTTGGTTGTCTAACGCAAGGGCGATGGTTTTATTGGCGTTCTTGCCATAGCCAAGACCCCAAAGAGCGTTAGCCGCGTTAGTAGCATCTTGATTGTAAATATACTCAACAAGATTGCCGGGAAATTGAAAGACCGCAGTAACGGTTGCGCTACTAGGAATGTACATTGTGAAGTGTTTAACTGGGCGACCCGATGAGTCGTAGGTGTAAGTAATCACAAAGTCAAAGTACGGATTGCCTGACGATGAATCTAAACCATCTGACAAGTCTTTAACTGCCTGATAAACCTCTTTAAGTTCATAGTCAAAGTAGGTACGAGTTACAGAGTAGCCAGAAGTTGTCGAGCTAGACTGCAAGCCGATATTGCCCTTGACCGTGCCACCTTGGTTTGGAAAGGTCACGCTTTGAGCGTAATTGACAATAAGGTCGTTGGCGATTGAGCAAATGTCGCCTGTGTAGTTGATTGAGGTAGGCGTTGGAGATGTGCCGTAATAAGTAGTGTTGAGAGGCGTGATCTTACGGCGCTTGAAATACGAGAGCATTTCTTGACCCGTAATCTTGAGAATCTGGGTTGTTGAGTCATACTCGCGCATCCAAATAACGCCACCCCAAATAATCTGCCCGTTGTAATCTACATAAAGACAGGTTTGACCCGGATTAGTGCCGTTGAAGATATTGAGTTTTGCCGCATCCAAACCCGACAAAAGAAGCTCGCCAGTAAAGGAGCCAATGCTATTGAGTTGGGTGTCAAAACTAACAGCAGTTAAAGGCAATTCGGCAAGGATGGAATTGGGCGTAGTTCCACTTTGATAAAGAGCAGTTGTGAAATAGCGAAAGTTAGCCATTTGCTATCCTATACATAAGCGTTGGAATATGTGATGGACATTGTAGCCGCACTTGTGAATGTATTGCTGCTAACAGGAGCCAACTGTAACCAACCAGTAGATGTCGTAAGGATATTTCGAGCAGGGTTGCCGTTTTGAGTAATAGTGCGTTGTAGCAAATCAATCACAACAGTTGTTCCGCTAGTAGGCGCAAAACTCATAGAGTTGCTACTAGAGTCTGTAATTGTAAATGATGATGGTGCGCTTGTTACTGTAATGACAGGGCAAGAGATGGCCCAACCGCTATTTGTCATAGCAACAGATGTGCCAGATGAAGTCGTGTAAGGATAATCGTAGTAACGAGGGTCTGGGAAAAAGAACTCGACGCTGGTTTGAATGTAGCCATAAGCAAAGTCTGGGTCAATGGATGTCTGTATATTGCGAACGCGACCATACATAACCTTTAGCCCGATAGATGACGACAACTCAAATTGAAACGCGCCAAGAGCTGACGGCGTACCTAGTTGCTGAGGATAGAGGTTTGTCTGCAACTGGTTGTAGTAATACTGGGCGTTGTGAGATGAGTCGCCAAGAATAACCATGTCAATTGTGACAGTTCTGCCATCGTAGAAATCACGCCCTGAATACTGCCCATCGGTATAACCGCGATTGTCGTCTTGAACGCGCAAAGGCGCAAGTCCAGCAAGACCATCTACATTGGTTACTGTATAAGTTGTGCCTGAGCCAAAGATGAAACCATTAAAGGCAAATTGAAACGGGTTAAGGCTTGATACGAAGGTTGCCATTATTTCTTAACCACCACTTTCGTATTTCCAGCCGAGCCTGTAATGGATTTAACAACTGCTCCGCTATCGGTTGTAATTGTAAGCGTAAGCGCTCCACCACCGCCCATCATACCTGCTTTTTGCTGAGCAAGGCTTGGGGCTTTTGGCTTAGTAGATTTAGTTGAAGAGATTAATAAAGGCGATTTTTTGCTATCAATTCCACCAGATGATGAGCCAGATGTTATTTTCCAACCTGCTTTTAAGTATTGGTTAATAAGTTCTTTATTAGAAGCCGCGATTGTTGCTATTGTGCTTGGATTCATGTCGCCTATTGATGGTTTTATTGAACCAGCAGGAGCGGTTAAAGTTACAGTTGATCCACCAGTTGCGCTTGAAGTTGAAATTCCACCCAACATTCCACCAGAACTTGCAGATAATCCCAAACTTTTAATTGCATTTGCAACTTTTTTAGGCGTATTTCTTTGAGAATAAGCAAGAGCGCCAACGGCAAGGGCTGGCAAAGCTGTACCGCCAGTTTCGGCAACCACTTCTGCTGCACTTGCTGCTTCTGCTGCGGTTTCTACGCCACGCCAAGCAGTTGCTATTTTACCTATGGCGGTTAGCAAGCCATCAATTTTTGGCGCAACCCAAAGAATTCCCAATGCCGTTGCTATTGACTCAAACAATCCTTGATTTTGGCTAATCCATTTGCCTATTTTTTCAAGAGCCGGTAGCCCTGTGTTAATAATCCAATCGCTTAATTTCTTAAACGCTGGTAGCAATGCCGTGCCCAATTTTTCCTCTAAAGCACCAAATTGAGTGGTAAGAACTTTCCAAGGGTCGGCTTTAGCAGCAGCCGCAGCAGCTCCTTTGACTCTATCCTCAATCATCTTAGTAATTGTGGCTAGGTCAGCGCCTTTAGGAATTGTTTTACCAATAGCCAAACCAAGATCAGCAAGACCGCGAGCCTGACCCATCGCAGCGCGAGATACTGTGTCGGCAGCAGTAGCAAGCGATTCATTCTTGAAAGCAGCAAGATCAGCAACTACGCCAAGATTGGCTACGGCGGTAGCAGGGTTTTGAGTTGCAGCCGTCATCATTGCTAATGCTTCGTTTGTGTCAGAAGCGCTAAACCCAAACTTGACCATAGCATCTTGCGCGTTGTTCATATAAGGAACAAATGCTGCAAAACTTACGCCAGTATTTTTAACCGCAATTTGAAGTTTGGCTTGAGATTCCTGAACGCCAAGCGCTGCTTTAATGCTAACCGCGCCAACAGTTCCAAGAACTCCAGCAATACCAAGCAAAGCGGTACCAGCATACTTAGAGGCTTTGGTCATTACATCAATGGAACCGCCAGCCTTAAGAGCCTTGACTTCCATCTTGTCAAGCTCGCCATTGACCATTTGCATCTGGGCAATAGCCTTAGTTGCATTGGCTTGGATTTCAAGTATGACTGGTGGTAGAAACTCTGCCATGTGCTTTCCTTCCTAGCCTAGATATTTTCTGACAATAGCCATCGCTTCGCGTTGGAACTTCTGTAATGCTGGTTTCATATATGGGAAATGCTGACCATCGTGCCAAGTAGGTGCGCCACCTAATTCAACGGCGCGTGAGTAAATCATTGTTGGGCCGACCTCGGCTGAGTAACGAGCAAATCCTTCTTGGGCTTTTTTGCCTGTGATAGATCGGCGCAGGTTACCTGTGCGGTTCATTGGTGGTTCGCCAGATGTAGCCTTTTGGCCTTTAGGTCGGCGACCCTTAATTTCCTCTTGCGAGAGTTGAATGAGTCGAGCCATCATCTCATCGCGGGCTTTCATAACGCTCACATCAACATCGGTTAATTTTTTGTCAATAGCCTTTTTAACCGTGTAAATGTTAGTTGTTATCATTTTCAACCTGTCTGACTACGCTATGAATGGACACAAGCCAATCAACCAAAGCTGCTGGTTGTTCATCGGTTTCGGTGATAGTCCAGCCGAACTCTTTAGCGCAGACATAGTAGAAATACTCTTGGTCTGGGTAGTTAAGAGTTTCTTCTCTGCGATTACCTTCCAACACCCACTTTAGGCGTTGGAGTCGGCGAAAGGGCTATCAGGGTTCGCTTCTGTTTCTGGGGTTTCAGCGAGCGCGGGGAATAGTGAATTTTGAGCAGTTGCTACTTCTGCCGCAATAGCATCGTAGTCAGCCATAGTCAGTTCGCCTAAAGAGGTGAGAACAACTGACGGAATAATCAAATCAAACGACCATGCCGAGATAAGAACTGCCATAAGTCCATCGAGCATAGACATTGTTTGCAGTAAGCCTTCTTGACCTTGTGCCGCAGCTAGTACCTTATTGCGATCTTTAACGCGCAACTCACTAGGGTCACGCAAAGTTACGGTGTTACCGCTTGGGAGTGTAATTGTTTTAGCCATGATTTCCTTCCTGCTTGCCTTCGCTGGTTAGGGTATAGCCGGGGGGAAGGCGGCCCCGGCTATACAGTTTGCTCCCTGTTACTGGTATGTGCCAGAAGGGAAAGCGTTTTGTAGAGTGAACTTTACAGGTGAGTAGCCACCAGTTGCACCGACATCTGTGAAGTTACCAAGACCTTCGATATCAACTGTGACTTCTACATACTCTGCGGTGCGATCAATTGCGCCAGTTACATAAGCACCTTTTGAGAGAGTGAATTGGAACTCGGTAGCAGTTGCACCTGAACCTGTTGAGAAGTTCACGGTGATTGCTGGCTGAGTGTTTGTGATGTAGCGAGTAAGTTCGGTGTCATCTTGCATAACGAAGGTCATCTTGCCCTTAGCGGTTAGGCTGCCAAGGAATACTTGGTAAGGGTTCTGTGTGTTAGAAACACCCCAGATGGCCTCAGACTTGCGAGAAAGATCAAGAGTACCTGTGCGAAGGTATCCAACCTGAGTGCCACCGATTGACACGGTTCCTGTCCAAACCTGAGTAGGTAGAACGCTGGTGAAAGAAGGTGTTGGCGCATTTGTTGTGGTTGATGGGAAGCCCATTGCCTTAACTGTGTATTCCAACATTCCGTCAGCATTGAAGGTCAAGCCAAAGTCTGTGATCTGGCAGCCCGGATAGTAACGAGTGTTTGCGCCATAAAAGTCGGTGATTGTCAAAGCCTTTGGCTGAGCATCGCTGGTTGAGCCGACTGTGTTCTTAAGGGAAATTACATGGGTGTAAGGAGCGCCTGAGCCTGTTGTGACTACATCGCCAAGAACGCCCGCAACCCAAAATCCGATGGTGTCAGCAAATACAGGGCCACCAAAATCTACTGTTGTGTTACGGCGACCTTGAACATAGTTGTAGTTCTCAACAAGTGAGCCACGAATACCTGTGTCGTAGAGAGGCGCGATTACATCAACTGGCTTGAAGCTGTTGAGTGTGATTGGTACGAAGTTGGTTGCGGCTACCGCAGTACCTTTGGTTGTTTCAAGCGCAACACCAAGGTAACTCTTGACGGAATTTTGGGCTAGTGTCATTCTTCATCTCCTACTGTTGGCTTGTTTGTTTTAACTGGTATTACATTGTGTGCTTTAAAATCTGCTGGCGCTTCAAATACATCGCCCGGCTTTACTACGGTTGCGATTGAGGGGAAGGTAACTTCGTACTCTCCCGTGTATTTATGTTTAGCCATGATGCTCCTTATGCTTGAATCATTTGGGTAACGGTAAAACGAAGTGATGCCCATGTTTCGGTAGATGTGCCGTCATTGGATACAGGCTCGCCGTAGGAAACATCAATCGCTGGCTCTGCGCCTTGCCATACGAGGTTGCTTGATGGGTCGCCGAAAGTGTGATCTGAGCGCAATTTCTCTTTGAGGTTGTCAATGGTTAGGTCAAAGTCATCCATAGCATCTTGCGAGTCGCGCTCCATAGAATGATGAAAGACCTGAATGACAACGGTGTAATCAATCTGCTTGATGCCAGATGTAGCTCCACCGATAGCCAAGCGGGTTTCGCGCTCTGACTCGATATGGATAACTGCGGCAGCGCGAGATTGCTGAGAAGGCAAGGCATTGACGGCAAAGTCAATACGCTTAGGAAACGAGGTAAAGACCTGATTTAAGCCTTGAACATTTGGCTGACCGATGAAGTTTGCGAGAACCGAGCGAACGGCTTGACGACCGACCAGAGCCATTATCTAATCCTGCGATAAGGAGCAAGTAGGTTTTGAGCAATCTTGATCTCTGTGCCAAGACCTTGTGCGCCTTCGACTGCCTGTGAAGCGCGAGAGGCAACGCTCATCACCATTGAGTTATCACCGCGAACTTTGAGCATTGAGGTAGTTACCAAGATGGCAGCTTCCTTGATTGCTGGCGGTAGCGCTGAGATAGATACGCCGTTAGCGTGAGAGTATGAAAGAGGCGCAACGAGTGGGACTGTGGTTGAGCCAAAGGTATAGGTGCTGGCGACTGTGACAAACTCTGAATCAAAGCCATCGTAAATCTTGAGGGTTAACCCTGCGGTGATTCCTGTGCCATCTGTAACTGTGAGGCTTGATTGCCCTGCGGTAGCCGTGTTAATAAGGGTGTTGGCGTATCCGTTTACATAGGTGTACTTGAGGAACACTTCTTGGCGAGGCGTTGTCGGGAAACCAAATTGAAGTGGCCCCTGATTTGTGTACGAAGTTGAAAGCATTGAGTAAGGAAAGATAACCTGCGAATCCTCAATCCATGCAATCGAGCAATCGGCAACTGTTGTCATCTGATAGTTAGGGTTGCCGTAAGCAAATGAGGTCAGCGCGATAATTGGGTTATAGCGAGGATGAAAGCGGATTGTGCCATCGTCACGGATACGGGAGCGTTGTTGCTCGGTTTCGGTGGTTGCTGCGAGGACTTGGTTGCAGTATGTATCAATCCATGAGCTTGCGCGAGCAATGACATTGGCTAGTTCCGCATCTTGAACATCTGGGTCTTGTGAATTCCATACGAGGTTATCGAGATCAATCGCGGTAGGCGCGTTCTTGTACTCGGTAAGCGTGAGGTAAGGTGTGGAGAACTGGTGAGTTGTACCTGAGTAAGCATTAGCCATTTATCTCTCCGCACTTTGAGCATTTTTTGAAGAATGAGCCGAAACCGCAGTTTTTGCAGTTAAAGCCCACGCTTGATGGGTTAGCGATAACGCCAGCAGTTCCAGCGATACCTAAGCCTTCTTTTTTGAGTTGTTTAGCCAACTTAGGGTCATTAACGGTGAATGTTCCATCTCTGCCAGCCCTGAGTGTCTTAACACCATCTTTTGTTTCAACACCAATGGATTTCATTCCTTGTGGTGGGATAAATCTTGTCATGCGCCCTCTCCTTTAATAAGACAAGGCGCACCCGAAGATGCGCCTTGCTTAGTGTTCTTATGATTATGCAGATGCGATTCCTGAAACGATACCTGACCAAGCTGGTGCTTGTGCCATGAATGTTCCACGGAAGTATGTGCTGAAATCGTATGAGAACTGTGTGACAGGCCATTGGATACCCATGTAATCCTGTACATTGTAAACAGCCCAGCAATCGCTAACCTCTGTGTCAGGGATTGGAAGGGTGTAAGACATAACAGGAGATACGCCCTGTGGCAACCAAGGGTGAACTGTGATGTCCACTAGCTTGCCTGTAACTTCGTTGTAAAGTCCACCGATTGTTGCGCCACCGACATAATCGCCAGCATCAGTTTGGGTGAGGTTCAAACGATAGTTAGCAGTAGAGCCGTTCTTAATAGCATCTGACAACTGCTTGCGGTCTGAACCGTTAATGAGAATCTCATCTGGGTCAGCCTTAACATTGTTGTAGAGGTTGTAGAAAACGGTCTGGTATTCAGAACCCGGATTAGAGGTTGAGAACTGAGCGTTGATGTTGTTGTTGTATCCACCAGCAGAACCAAGAAGTGTTGGGATGATTCCGTCGTAACCTGTTGCGTAAGCAGAGGTGTCGCCTGTGATTGTTGAAGCAAGAACACCTGTGGTGTTGAATACGAGGTTGTTGTTTGTTGTCTGTGTTGAAGCAGCACCCTGAAGTGTCGCAGTCAAGCCTGTGAAGCGACCAACGAAGTGAGCGTTAGCTGCACCTGTGGTTGTTCCGACATAAACATTGTAACCAAGTGCGCCAGTTACAGGTGTTACTGTGATGGTAAGAACCTGTGAGCCAGATGAGGTTGTTGCGGTCTGAACTGTTGAAAGAACAGATTGTCCAAATGAACCAGCATCAGCAGTTACATAGACATAGAAGGCTTGGCTTGAAGCCAAAGCGGTCTGTGTGCCAGAAGCGTTTACTGCTGCAACTGAAACTGTTGGAGCAGAAAGTGCGCCTGAGTAACCTGTAGCGGTACCGCGAGCCATAAGGAGCATACGCTCTTCCATAAGCATTGTTGCATAGAGGGTAGAGGTTGATGACAACTGACGAAGGTCTTGGAATCCTAGACCAGAGAAGTTAGCATCGAAGCTAACTGAGTCAGATAGTGAGTAGGTGTTGTATGGAAGGATTAGATCATCAGCAGCATAACTGATCTTTGGGCCACGCTCGTAGTTGATTGAACCAAAGGTTGCGGTTGATGTTTCTGTGATTCCCGGCCAGATGTTTCCGACTCCACCAGTACCTGTACCTGTGTAACCGAGGATACGCTTTACACGGTGAGAAGTACCGACACCCTTTTTACGGGCGATCTTGTTACGAAGTGGTGTTGGGCGAGGTGTCAAGAGCTTTGCAGGTGCTTCGAGGTCGAAGGCTGCGAAAGATGATGACAATGGAGATGTAAGGCTGATGTCCTTGACGATATCTGCTTGTGACTGGCGTTGTGCAGCGAGAGCAGAGTTAAGTGAGTTAAGAGCATCTGGTGTGATTGACTTGTTAGCTGCGAGAGCCTCAAGTTGTGCTGTTGCATCTACTGAAGCAGATACGCCGGGAGCGTTTGTAGAAGTAGAAAGTGACTTTCCGAGAACTTCTACATACTCTTCCATGCGCAATGCCGATGTCTTGGCATCGTTAGCATCTGCAAACAGGTCTGCTGCTTTAGGCATTTGGGCCATGTTTGGTTATTCCTTTTCTGTGGTTGAGGCTTGAGCCTTGGCAATAAATTCGTTTGCCAAGTCCTTGTAGCCTTTTGCGAGAATTTGATCTGTTGCTGCGGCTGCTTTTGCAGAATACTGCGCTGCCTTAACAAGGAGATCGTTAGCTTGGGTTTTACCTGCTGCAATCGCTGAGCGCTTTGGCCCACCTGCGACTGCTGCTGATTTAGCCTGTGCGAGTTCGGTTTCAAGCTCTGCTGCCTTGCTCTCTGCTGCCTCAATCGCAGCCTTAGCAAGCACAACTTCTGCTTTCACAGATTCCGTAACCATTGACACGGCCTTTTCAATGATGGTCTGTACGACTTCATCACTAAGCAGGGTTTTCTCTGCTGATTCCTCAGCAGAAACTTCTTCTGTCGCTACTTCTTCGGTAGCAACTTCTTCTGCAACCTCTTCGGCAGCAGGAACTTCGTCACCCTCAACAGACTTAACGCTTCCGCCAAGTTGCTCAGGTGTAACGATTGTGGCAGTTGATACATTTGCTTGAACTGGGATTTGACCCGGTGCGGTGACATCTGGAACGGTGGTTAGACCGTGAGATTGACCGACTTGGTTGCATCCGCATTGTAGGCACTTCTCAACTGTTGCTGACTTGTCTGCGCCTGTGTGATGTGATTTGCACATCTTGTCATCGCATCCACCGTCAGACTTACAAGACTTGCAGCCATCACAATCGCATCCGGCGGTTGTGTCAGGCTCTTTTACCGTGTCAGCCGCAGCAGACAACTCGATTGATTCTGGCATTGTTTC
>Ga0214192_1000683_pt1 | contig 20586 bp, 20 predicted proteins | sample TroBogEpilimnion_44_FD_153030 | JGI IMG/M metagenome (GOLD analysis project Ga0214192, IMG submission 153030) | Freshwater microbial communities from Trout Bog Lake, WI - 29JUL2008 epilimnion | ecosystem: Environmental > Aquatic > Freshwater > Lake > Epilimnion/Euphotic zone | place: Trout Bog... | reverse complement strand
CTGCTGCAAATGCATTTGGTGGTGTGAGTGCTGAACCTCAGGTATTTCAGTCAACCTTGCCCCCGGGCTTTGATCAACGCGCATTTTTAGAGAATGCAAAGCAATATTTTGTGACTTTACAAAAAGCCTGGGATCAAGGCGACCTGGCTTCTTTACGTGAATTTACAACGCCAGAAATGTTTGCGACGATCCAACAAGATTTGGCTGGTCGCACTGATGGTAGCAATCAAACGGATGTTGTCACTATTAATGCCCAGCTTTTAGGAATTGAGACGGCAGACGCTCATTATTTCTGTAGTGTTCAGTTCAGCGGCATGATTCGTGAACAGCAGGGCGCCCCAGCAAGTGACTTCTCTGAAATCTGGAATTTAAGTAAGCCGGTTGACGGTCCTGGCGGCTGGGTACTGGCGGGTATCTCCCAGTTGGTTTAAGCTTTAGGTACTTTTCGTCGGAAAACCCGCACTAGTGCGGGTTTTTTACACTCATGAACAAACAATTTTCGACCACCCATACGATTGCTTCTGGCGCAGCTTGCCGGGGGATTAATCACGTTTTGGGTAGCGAACCCTGGGCTTCTGCTGAGTTGGCTCGTCACGCAGGTAAAGCCATTTTGCTTCAGCTTCCACTGGGCAATCTTTGTTTTGAGATTAACTCTGAGGGTTTGCTGAATTCATTAAAAGAGATCGAGGCCCCTTCTTTGACTTTGGAAGTCTCTGCTAAAGCATTGAGTGACTTAGCTGGTAGTTCAGGCTCACTGCGGGAGCAGGCGTTTAAAGCTGTGAAAATTACTGGTGATGCAGACTTAGCGCAATTATTGGGTCGTCTAGCAGGACAGTTGCGCTGGGAGTATGAAGAAGATTTGGCTCGTCTAGTAGGGGATGCTCCTGCTAACTTTGCTGTGCGCCAGGGTAAAAAGTTTGTCTCAGCCACCCGCTCTGCTGCAACCGATTTGCTGGACAATGTAGTTGAGTATGTTAGTGAAGAAAAAAAAGTGCTATTAAATAAACGAGACTTTATGGTTCGTAAATCAGAATTAAGTGAATTGCGTGAATCTGTAGATCGTATGGAAAAACGCGTTCAATTTTTAGAGCAAAAGGCTAAATAAATCGTGCGTCGAATCGCTCGCCTCTGCTTTATCTTCTTTACTGCATGGCGCTATGGCTTATTACCATTGCTACGTGATCTTCTGAAGCCAGGTATTCGTCGCGGTTTCTTAACAATACTTTGTTGGGTTTCTCCTGGCAATCATTTACCCAGAGGCGAACGTATTCGACTGACGCTTGAAGCATTAGGTCCTATTTTTGTAAAGTTTGGTCAAGTCCTTTCTACGCGCCGCGATCTTTTGCCAGAAGATATCGCTAATGAGCTGGCCAAGTTACAAGATCAAGTGCCGCCATTTTCAAATGAAGAGTCTCGTCGTTTGATTGAGAAAGATTTAGGTCAGTCGATTGAGGAAGTGTTTATTAGCTTTGATGCAAGCCCTGTTGCCAGTGCATCTGTTGCGCAAGTGCACTTTGGGGTATTGCATGGTACGGAGAAGCACCCTGAGTGGGAAGGTCGTGCAGTCGCCATTAAGGTTTTACGCCCAGGCATTTTGCCGGTGATTGAGGGTGATATTGCATTGATGTATGACTTGGCTAAAGTCATAGAAAAGATCTCTGAGGATGGTCGTCGATTAAAGCCGCGAGAGAACGTAGCAGAGTTTGATAGACATTTGCATGATGAATTAGATCTCATGCGTGAAGCTGCTAATGCAAGCCAGTTGCGTAGACAATTTACAGGTTCAGATAAGTTAATGATCCCCGAAATGTATTGGGATCTGTGCCATACCAATGTCATTGTCATGGAGAGGATGTATGGCATCTCGATTGGTAAAACTGAAGAACTACGAGAGGCTGGTGTTGATTTTAAAAAGCTGGCTTCTGACGGTGTAGAAATATTTTTTACTCAAGTCTTTGAGCATGGTTTCTTTCATGCTGATATGCATCCTGGCAACATTATGATTAGCTTGGAGCCAGAAACATTTGGCCGTTTTATATCGCTTGATTTTGGAATTGTTGGTGCCTTGAGTGAATCCGACAAAAATTATTTAGCGCTGAATTTCTTGGCATTCTTTAACCGTGATTACCGTCGTGTTGCAGAATTGCATATCGAGTCAGGTTGGGTTCCTGCCAACACCCGAGTTGAAGAATTAGAAGGTGCGGTACGTTCAGTTTGCGAGCCTTACTTTGATCGCCCTCTAAAAGAGATTTCTTTGGGTATCGTACTCATGCGCTTATTCCAAACCTCACGCCGCTTTAAAGTAGAAATTCAGCCGCAACTCACCTTGCTCCAAAAAACCCTTCTGAATGTTGAGGGTCTGGCTCGCCAACTTGATCCTGATTTGGATCTTTGGAAAACAGCTAAGCCAATTCTGGAAAAATGGATTAGCAAGCAGCTAGGTTGGCGCGGCTTGATTGATGGGCTTAAGGAAGAGGCGCCTAGTTGGGCGAAAATTCTACCTACCTTGCCTCGCTTGATAGCAGATAGCCTAGCCCAAGGGAAACATCAAATAAAAGACCAAAATGGTGAATTAGAGGTTTTAAAAGCCCTTTTATTGCAAGAAAGACGTACCCATCGCCTTTTGGCGGGGGCTTTGCTCTTTGCGGGTGGGTTTTTGGCTGGGATTTTGATTATCAGCCTAGGCATTTATTAGTCTCTCGCTGATTAGCGGCTAACCCGCTAAAATAGGGGGTTAGGCAGAACACATGAAAAAATACTTTATTGCTGGCATCCTCGTTTGGGCACCATTGTCGATCACCATATGGGTGATTGCTTGGGGCTTGGGTTTGCTCGATGGCGTTTTTGGCTCTGTAATGCACGCCATTATTGTGGTTCTCCCTCAAGATGCCGCAAGAGATTTGCAGCACTTCCGTGATCTTCCAGGTGTTGGAATATTGATTGTGATTGTGGTCATCCTTCTTACTGGATTGACTGCTATTAATTTTGCAGGACAGTGGTGGTTAAAGGTTTGGGATAAATTTGTTAACCGTATACCAATTGTTCGTTCAATTTATTCCAGCGTTCAGCAAGTTTCATCCACTTTATTTTCTGGAAGTGGACAGGCCTTTAGTAAAGCCTTACTGATTCGCTATCCACATGCGGACTCTTGGGCAATTGCTTTTCAAACTGGTATCCCTGCAAAAGAAGTGACCGCCAAATTAGGTGAGGATTACGTCAACGTATTTCTACCAACAACCCCAAATCCTACCTCTGGTTTTTTCATGATTGTGCCGCGCGCGCAAACGATCGAATTGGAGATGAGTGTGGAAGAGGCCCTGAAACACATTGTTTCAATGGGCTCCGTTCCCCCTAATAGTTCTAGTGGTTTAACTGCATCCCAGTTGCCACGCCATTTTTGATTTATAGGAAATTGTTATGTCGATGCGAAGCCATACCTGCGGCCAGGTAACTGATTCACTGATTGGTCAAGAAGTCACTCTCTCGGGTTGGGTTAATCGCCGCCGTGACCACGGAGGTGTGATCTTTATTGACTTGCGTGACCGCGAAGGTTTTGTACAAGTGGTTTGCGATCCTGATCGTCCAGAAATGTTTGCGCTTGCAGAGCAAGTTCGTAGTGAGTTCTGTATTCAGATTAAAGGCCTTGTTCGTGCCCGTCCTGCTGGGACTGAGAATGCTGACCTAGTCAGTGGCAAAGTAGAGATTCTTTGCCATAGCTTAGTCATTTTGAATGCTTCTGTAACGCCCCCATTCCAAATCGATGATGAGAATTTATCTGAGACAACCCGTCTGACTCATCGTGTATTAGATTTGCGTCGTCCGCAAATGCAAAAGAATTTACGTTTGCGTTACAACGTAGCAATGGAGTGCCGCCGCTATTTAGATGATGCGGGCTTTATCGATATTGAAACACCCATGCTCACCAAGAGTACTCCAGAAGGTGCACGTGATTACCTAGTTCCTTCACGTGTGCATGATGGTCAATTTTTTGCATTGCCACAATCTCCTCAGTTATTTAAACAGCTGTTGATGGTGGCCGGTTTTGATCGTTACTACCAAATCACCAAATGCTTCCGTGATGAAGATTTGCGTGCAGATCGTCAGCCTGAATTTACTCAGATCGACTGTGAAACTGCTTTCTTAAGTGAGCTTGAGATTCGTGATTTATTTGAAAACATGATTCGTCATATTTTCAAGAAGACGATGAATGTAGAGTTGCCTAACCCATTCCCTACGATGCCTTATTCAGAGGGAATGGCGCGTTTTGGCTCTGATAAGCCAGATTTGCGCGTGAATTTTGAGTTCACCGAGTTGACCGATTTAATGAAAGATGTTGATTTCAAGGTGTTCTCGGGTGCTGCTAACCAGCTTGGTGGTCGTGTAGTTGGCCTTTGTGTTCCTGGTGGCGCTGAGATTAGCCGTAGCGAAATCGATGACTACACCCAGTTCGTCAGCATCTATGGTGCCAAGGGCTTGGCTTGGATTAAGGTGAACTCAGTTGCTGAAGGCCGCAACGGTTTACAGTCACCAATCGTGAAAAATTTGCATGATGCGGCGATCGAAGGCATCTTAAAGCGTACTGGTGCAAAAGACGGCGACATTATTTTCTTTGGCGCTGATAAAGAAAAAGTGGTGAATGATGCCATTGGTAATTTGCGATTACGTATTGGTCAATCTGCTTGGGGTAAAGCGCATGGACTCTTTACTGAAGGTTGGAAGCCATTGTGGGTAGTTGATTTCCCAATGTTTGACTACGATGAAGGTGAAGCCCGTTGGGTTGCTTGTCATCATCCGTTCACAAGTCCTAAAGATGAACACATGAAGTATCTGGAGTCTGATCCAGGTAAGTGCTTAGCTAAAGCGTATGACATGGTATTGAACGGTAGTGAAATTGGTGGCGGCTCTGTGCGTATTCATCAAGAGGCGGTTCAAAGTCAAGTATTCCGCGCCTTGAAGATTGATGCAGAAGAAGCGCAAGCGAAGTTTGGATTCTTGTTGGATGCACTCCAATATGGTGCACCCCCTCATGGTGGGATCGCGTTTGGTTTAGATCGGATTGTGACCATGATGACTGGCGCAGAATCGATTCGTGATGTGATTGCCTTCCCTAAGACACAGCGTGCGCAATGTTTATTGACTCAGGCTCCTAGCCCAGTTGATGAGCGCCAATTACGTGAGTTACATATTCGTTTACGTCAAGCTGCACCCGCTGCATAAACCTCTCTAAGTACACCCTGCTTTGAAAATCCCTATCTCGGTTTTAGTTGTTATCTATAAATCGAATAGGGATGTTTTATTGATAGAACGCGCTGATCGAACAGGCTTTTGGCAATCAGTGACTGGCAGTCTTGACGCTCTAGATGAGGATCTTGCTTTGGCTGCTGCCCGTGAAGTTTTTGAAGAGACGGGTATTGCGGTAGAGCAGTTGCCTAAAGGCGCATTACAAAATATGCATCAGCAGATCGAATATGAAATCTATCCTGAATGGCGCTTTCGCTATCAAGCTGGTATCACTCGAAATACTGAACACTGGTTTGCACTACAAGTTCCCGAGGATACTGAAGTGAGGTTGTCGCCAAGAGAGCATGTGGCTTATGAATGGCTGCCTTATGAAGCGGCTGCCAAGAAATGTTTCTCACCCAGTAATGGTGAGGCAATCCTGAAGGTATTTTCAGCAAACTGAGCTCAGTCTAATTCTAATTAGGAATAAGATAGGGTGATGAGACATTCATCAGGACATCATCACGGTAGCGTAGATTCAAAAACACCTCAAAGAGGTGACTGGCGCGTTATTCGCGATCTCCTACCCTATCTGTTGGAATACCGCTTTCGAGTTGTTATTGCCCTGAGCTGTTTGATTGCTGCCAAGGTCGTTAATCTCGGCATTCCGATTGTGATGAAGGAGTTAATTGACGCCTTAGATATCAAAGCAAACTCCCCCCAAGCTCTTTTGGTCGTGCCAATAGGAATTATTCTTGCGTATGGCCTGTTGAGAATCTCCGCCTCCCTATTTACAGAATTACGGGAAGCCTTGTTTGCCAAGGTTACTCAGAATGCCGTTCGTAAAGTAGCACTTCAAGTATTTGAGCATTTGCATTCACTTGCGCTGAGTTTTCATCTAGCTCGTCAGACGGGTGGAGTGAGTCGAGATATTGAGCGCGGTACCCGGGGCATTCAGTCGCTGATTTCGTATTCCCTGTACAGCATCCTACCAACACTCATTGAGTTTTGTTTGGTATTGGGCTACCTCGCCTATTCGTACGATATTTGGTTTGCCGGTATTACATTCATCGCTTTAGTCCTATATATTATTTTCACGGTAGTGGTGACAGAGTGGCGTACTCATTACCGGCGCACTATGAACGACATGGATTCAAAGGCCAATCAAAAGGCAATTGATTCTTTACTGAACTTTGAGACAGTGAAGTATTTTGGTAATGAGGCTTTTGAGGCCAGTCGTTACGATGAAAATCTACTCCGCTATCAAGCGGCGGCGGTGAAGTCACAAAAGACTTTAGCAGTCCTCAATCTTGGCCAGCAAATCATTATTGCAACTGGTTTAATGCTGATTCTGTGGCGGGCTACCGCCGGTGTGGTCAATAGTACGATGACTTTGGGCGACCTTGTTCTCGTAAATACCTTGATGATTCAGCTCTATATACCGCTTAATTTCTTAGGTGTGATTTATAGAGAAATTAAGCAGTCATTAACGGATATGGATCGGATGTTTTCGTTACTCAACACCGATAAAGAAATCGCTGATGCTCCAGACGCAAAGCAGCTACAAATTCAAGATCACGGACATGGTCCCGATGTATGCTTTGAGCATGTCTCGTTTCACTATGATGCTAAACGTGAAATTCTGCGTGATGTCAGTTTTAATATTCCCGCCGGAACTATTACTGCCGTAGTAGGTCAAAGCGGTGCTGGTAAAAGTACTCTAGCAAGATTGTTATTCCGTTTCTACGATGTGCAGTCAGGAGAAATTCTGATTGATGGCCAGAATATTCAAGACCTTACTCAGGCAAGCTTACGTAAAGCGATTGGCATTGTTCCACAAGATACCGTTTTATTTAACGATACGATTGGCTATAACATTGCTTATGGTGACCCATCAGCGACGATTGAAGAGGTGCAAGAAGCAGCCAGGGCTGCACAAATTGATAGTTTTATTAAACGCTTACCGGAGGGTTATGACACTCAAGTTGGTGAGCGGGGTTTAAAACTGTCAGGTGGTGAGAAGCAGCGTGTGGCAATTGCTAGAACACTTCTGAAAAAGCCTGCTATGTTGATCTTCGATGAGGCTACTTCAGCCTTAGACTCCAAAACAGAGCGCGCTTTTCAGGAGGAGCTGCTGAGTTTGGCTAAGAACCGCACAACCCTCATCATCGCCCATCGCCTATCAACTATTATTCATGCCGATCAAATTTTGGTCATGGACCGTGGGCAGATTGTGGAGCGAGGAACCCATCTGGACTTGCTAAAACTTCAAGGTAAATATGCCGAAATGTGGCAAATGCAAGAACGTGCTGCTATTGATTAGAATAGCTAGATGACTCAACACTCTGCCTCACCTTTAAGCTCGCTCAGCAAAGAAGTGATTCTGAAGAATGCATTTGCTGCTGCAGTTGCGGTTGCAGATCCACAGGTGATTGTTCCTCAGTACTTGGCAAAAATATTTCCAATTGGGCAAGAGCCTAAGGGAAGATGTTTGGTGGTGGGGGCTGGTAAAGCCAGCGCTTCGATGGCCAGTGCATTAGAGGCTTATGCAAAAGCAAATTGGCCAAAAGCAACATTAGAGGGTGTTGTGCTTACGCGTTATGGCCATAACTCACCAACATCCAGTATCAAAATTATTGAAGCAGGACACCCAGTACCGGATCAGGCTGGCATGGATGGCGCAAGAGAAGTCTTTACCCTGACTAATCAGTTGGGGCAAGGCGATGTCTTAATTGCCTTGGTGTCGGGCGGCGGCTCAAGTCTTTTGACTTTGCCTCAAGAAGGTATCTCTATTGATGATATGCGCAAAACGACTGAAGCACTATTGCGTAGTGGCGCTCCGATTGAAGAAATGAATATAGTGCGTAAGCATTTATCAGCAATCTTGGGCGGTAACTTGGCTAGGGTTGCAATTGCACGTGGTGCACGAGTAGAGGCTTTGTTGATCTCTGATGTAACTGGTGATTCCCCAGCAGATATTGCTAGTGGCCCATGTGCTGCTGACTACTCTACCTATTTAGATGCACTCAATATTTTGCAAAAATATGACTTAGATCTATCTTCTATTCCTGCATCAGTATTAAATCATCTCAAGCAAGGCTTAGCTGGAGAAAAGCCTGAGACTTTGAAGGATACTGATTTAGTAGATGCTCAAGTTGCCAATCATGTGATTGCAACTGCTTATAAAAGTCTAGAAGCTGCCGCGGACTATGTGCGTACTCAAGGTTATGAGCCCATTATTTTGGGCGATACGATTACTGGTGAAGCACAAGAGGTTGGTGTTGAGCAGGCTGCTTTGGCTCGCAACCATCTGGCAAATGGTGTTGATAAACCACTTGCCTTAATCTCCGGTGGCGAATGCACCGTTACTATTCCAACCGGCCTCAAAGGGCGTGGCGGTCGTTGCAGTGAATACCTACTCTCGCTTTTTGCTGCCTCTAAGGATCTACCTCACTTGGCTGCCTTAGCAGCCGATACAGATGGAATTGATGGTAGTGAGAAAAATGCTGGTGCCTGGTTTGATGGCGCTGTTCGAAAAGCGGGTCAATCTCAGGGGCTTACTCCAGAAACATTCTTAGCAGCACATGATTGTTATGGCTTCTTTGCACAATTAAACGCTTTAGTGGAAACTGGCCCTACACTTACGAATGTGAATGATTTTCGTATCATCTTGCTAGAAAAATAATATGTCTAATGGCCCAGCACAAATTCAATTGATTCAGCCAGATGATTGGCACTTACATATTCGTGATGGTGAAGTCATGAAAGATGTGTTGGCAGATACTGCACGCCAATTTGCTCGCGCTATCATCATGCCTAACCTTAAGCCACCAGTGACTACGGTAGATTTAGCCAAGGCTTATCAAGAACGGATTGAAGCAAACTTGAAGTCTTTAGGAGTGAGCAGCTTCACTCCTTTGATGACTTTGTATCTCACTGACAATACTTCTGCAGATGAAGTGCGTAAGGCAAAGGCTGCAGGCATTGTAGGATTTAAGTTGTATCCAGCAGGCGCAACTACCAATAGCGATGCAGGTGTCAGTGACCTCAAACATTGTCATGCGGCGCTAGAAGCGATGCAGGCTGTGGGTATGCCCCTTCTAGTTCACGGTGAAGTCACCAGCTCTGAAATCGATATCTTTGATCGTGAAGCAGTGTTTATTGATACCGTTTTAGAGCCTCTGCGTAAACAATTTCCGGAGCTCAAGATTGTGTTTGAGCACATCACTACTAAGCAGGCGGCACACTATGTACGTGATGCAGCGACGGGTGGAAAAAATACGATTGCAGCAACCATTACTCCACAGCATTTACTCATGAATCGCAATGCAATTTTTGCAGGCGGTATTCGTCCACACAATTATTGTCTGCCAGTTCTCAAGCGTGAAGAGCATCGTGTTGCGCTCTTGGAAGCTGCTACTAGCGGTAACGCTCACTTTTTCTTGGGAACCGATAGCGCCCCTCATGCTAAAGGCGCTAAAGAGGCGGCTTGTGGCTGTGCGGGTTGCTATAGTGCATTCAATGCTTTAGGTTTGTATGCCGAAGCATTTGAGAGTGTAGGTAAGTTGGATCAGTTAGAGGGCTTTGCTAGTTTCTTTGGCCCTGACTTTTATTCATTGCCACGGAATAACAAAACAATTACCCTGGTAAAGCAAGCTCAGAACATTCCATTTGAATTGCCTTTAGGTGACACCACCATTGTTCCATTGCGTGCTGGCGAAACCATCGCTTGGTCGCTGGTTTAAACCAAAACCATTTACTTTCTTCGCTAAATTTCTCTGACTGCGTTAGACTGCAGGCGCAGAGTCAATTGGGCAATCGCCGCCTCTTTATTGAGGGGGAGGAAAGTCCGGACTCCATAGGGAAGGGTGATGGCTAACGGCCATCCACGGCGACGTGAGGAATAGGGCCACAGAGACGAGCGTATTTAGTTACGGTGAAACGCGGTAACCTCCACCTGGAGCAATCCCAAGTAAGCAGGCGATGAGGCGTCCCGCTGAGTCTGCGGGTAGGGAGCTTGAGCCGTCAGGTAACTGCCGGCCTAGAGGAATGATTGCCCCTAGATGCAAATCTAGGCGACAGAATCCGGCTTATCGATTGACTCTGCACTTATTCTGAAATGATTTCCACGCTGTATGTCAGCTCTGCAGTTTTGGCTAGCATCGTAGTTGCTGAGCAGTATTTTTCGTGGGAAAGCTTTACGGCGCGATCGACCTTTGCCTGGTCTAGATCTTTTCCTTTGACGATGAAGTGCAAATTGATCTTGGTGAACACTTTGGGGTCTTCTGAGGCACGCTCAGCCTGAAGGGCAACTTCGCAGCCGCTAATAGCTTGACGGGCCTTTTGTAGGATTAAAACCACATCAAATGCGGAACAGCCTCCAGCACCCGCTAATAGGAGTTCCATTGGCCTTGGAGCTAGGTTTCTGCCGCCCGCTTCAGGTGCGCCGTCCATGTTTACGAGGTGACCACTGCCCGTTTCAGCCGAAAAAGCCATGCCGTCTTTACCCAACCAACTTACTCGACATTCCATATTAGTGATCCCTAACTTACTAAATTAATCAATATTATCAATAGTTTACCAAGATTTATGGGCTTTTGTTGGACGCTAAAAAATTGATTTAGGTCAATTTTCTTGCATTGCACCATATTTATCCGTACAATAACCATATTGGTAGTCAGTCTTGTATAAGACTGCGACTTACCTCCCAGTGTCTCCTCCACCCAAACATAGGTGGATTCCAACCCAGGACTCGTTCCTGGGTTTTTTTTGGGTTAGAATACAAGGCTTTACTGAATTACCGAGCCGGTCAGCGGTAATTTGTTGTACCAGTTAAATTGCAGAATCTGCGAGCTTGCAAACATAAGCAGGGCCAAGGTGGACGTAGTTTGGTTGGAGTAATCTTTTTGACCATAACAATTTGAGAAATCATGAAAACTTTTTCTGCAAAATCCCATGAGGTAGTGCATGAATGGTTCGTGATTGACGCTACGGACAAAGTCCTCGGTCGTGTCGCCAGTGAAGTGGCACTCCGTCTACGCGGCAAGCACAAGCCTGAATACACCCCACACGTTGATACTGGCGACTTTATTGTTGTCATCAACTCTTCTAAGCTACGTGTTACAGGCACAAAAGGCTTGAACAAGATTTATTACCGTCACAGCGGATACCCAGGTGGTATTAGCTCGACTAACTTCGACAAAATGCAAGACCGTTTCCCAGGTCGTGCTTTGGAGAAGGCTGTGAAAGGTATGTTGCCAAAAGGCCCACTAGGCTATGCCATGATTAAGAAATTAAAAGTCTACGGCGACGCCAATCATCCGCATGCGGCTCAACAGCCAAAAGCGTTAGAGATTTAAGGAAACCAAATGGCTATTAATTACGGAAATTGGAATTACGGTACTGGTCGCCGCAAGAGTTCTGTTGCGCGCGTATTCATTAAATCTGGCAAAGGCGAAATCATTGTTAATGGTAAGCCTATCGATGCCTATTTTGCTCGTGAAACATCACGCATGATCGCTCGTCAGCCTTTGGCTCTCACAGCCCACTTAACGACCTTTGATATCAAAGTAAACGTTTCTGGTGGCGGTGAAACTGGCCAAGCTGGTGCAGTTCGTCACGGTGTTACTCGTGCGTTGATCGACTACGACAACGCTTTGAAGCCAACCCTTTCTAAAGCAGGTTTGGTAACCCGCGATGCCCGTGAAGTTGAGCGTAAAAAAGTTGGTCTGCACGGCGCACGTCGTCGTAAGCAGTTCAGCAAGCGCTAATTCTTTCAGTCGCTTAAGTTTTATCGAAAGGGTCGCGCAAGCGGCCCTTTTTGTTTCTACAATCTGGGTATTAAAGAACTAAAATTCATCAGTCGGTATTTTGGAGAATGGCATGATTAAAGTTGGCATCGTAGGTGGCACTGGATATACCGGAGTGGAGCTATTGCGTTTACTCGCACAGCATCCTGAGGTAGAGCTCACTGCAATTACTTCTCGTACAGAAGCTGGTATGCCAGTAGCTGAGATGTTCCCATCTTTACGTGGTCGTGTTGCTCTCAAATTTACGACTCCAGACGAAGCCAAGCTGAATGAGTGTGATGCGGTCTTCTTTGCAACTCCGCATGGTGTGGCTATGGCACAAGCAAAAGAATTGCTCGCTAACAATGTCAAGATTTTGGATCTTGCTGCAGACTTTCGCTTAAAGGATGTAAAAGAATTTGCAAAATGGTATGGCATGGAACACAGCTGCCCAGAGATTTTGGCTGAAGCAGTTTATGGTTTGCCAGAGATTAATCGTGATGCCATCAAGAAAGCACGTGTAGTTGGTTTAGCCGGTTGTTATCCGACCTCTGTGCAACTTGGCCTCGCGCCATTGCTTGCACCAAAATCGACTGGCGGTAAACAGTTAATTGATGGCATGCATATTATTTCGGATTCGAAGTCAGGCACATCCGGCGCTGGACGTAAGGCAGAGATTGGTACGCTATTGTCTGAAGCTGCTGATAATTTCAAGGCATACAGTGTAAAAGGCCATCGTCACTTACCTGAAATCGAGCAAGGTCTAAAAGCGATTGCTGGACATGATCAGATTGGTTTGACCTTCGTGCCACATTTAACGCCAATGATTAGAGGTATTCATTCAACTTTATATGTACGTTTGACTGATACTGGTAATGAAGTCGACTACCAAAAGCTCTATGAGAGCTTCTATCAAGATGAGCCTTTTGTCGATGTGATGCCAGCAGGCAGCCATCCAGAAACACGTTCTGTAAGGGGCAGTAATGGCATTCGGATAGCGATCCATCGCCCAGGTGGTGGTGATACTTTAGTTATTTTGGTGGTTGAAGATAACCTAGTGAAGGGTGCTTCTGGTCAAGGAGTGCAGTGTATGAACCTGATGTTTGGCCTCCCTGAGACTACGGGCTTGACGCAGATCGCTGTTTCCCCTTAAATGAGAAGAGATACTGCAAAGGAATACCCCTTCAGCAAGTTAGCCATTAAAAGCCTAGAATGTCAGTATTGCCTTTTGAATTAGGAGTAAATCATGACCCAATTAGCCACCCAAGAAACTGCACAAACTGCACAAGATCTAGCTGAGCCACCAACCCCGTTGGTATTCACAGACAGCGCTGCTGCAAAAGTAGCTGACTTGATTGCAGAAGAAGGTAATCCAGAGTTAAAGCTCCGAGTATTCGTACAAGGCGGTGGTTGCTCAGGATTTCAATATGGCTTTACGTTTGATGATGCTGTGAATGAAGATGACACACTCTTTGAAAAGAATGGCGTTACTTTGTTGGTGGATTCAATGAGTTTCCAATATTTAGTTGGCGCTGAGATTGATTACAAGGAAGACATCAATGGATCGCAGTTTGTGATCAAGAATCCAAACGCCCAAACGACTTGTGGCTGTGGATCATCTTTCTCTGCCTAATAAATAAAATTAAGCAGCGAAGTTAGGCTGCGAAGTTAAGCAGGATAGCAAGCTCCCAGAATTCTAGGGCCCTTCGCTCCCGTAACGGCTGGCAAATTTGCTGGCCGTTTTTCTTTATGGGCCCATGCAAGCCATGCGAAGGCAAGGCCTTCGACTAGCTGTGGATCAATTCCAGCAGTATCGCTAGTGGTAATTTCTAATGCATTTTTGAATATATCTTGCGCTTTGACTTTAAATAAGTTCATCAAGGCAATATTTCTAGCGCCGCCTCCGCAGACAATCAGCTTCTGGGTTTGCGGGGCATGATGTACTAAAGATTCTAGGGCTGATTGCGCTGTTAAGTGCAGTAATGTAGCCTGAACATCTTCACAAAGATAGTTTTGCTTATCTAATTTTTCTTTTAACCACGTAAGATGAAAGTCATCTCTGCCGGTACTCTTGGGCGGAGCCTTAGTAAAGAAAGCATCAGCCAACATTTTTGTTAGCAATCCTTCATTCACTTTTCCTTGTAGTGCCCACTGACCATTTTCATCAAAGGCATTGCCTTGATGTTCGTTTATCCACGCATCCATCAACATATTTCCCGGGCCGCAATCAAAGCCGGTGACTGGGCCATTCTTGGGCAGTAGCGTTAGATTGGCGATACCACCAATATTCAGGACGGCTAAATTTTCAGATGACACAAATTGCTGTGCATGAAAGGCAGGAACTAAAGGCGCGCCATGTCCACCAGCAGCCAAATCTCGACTTCTAAAATCAGCAATCACATCAATACCCGTTTTTTCTGCCAAGAGTGCTGGGTTCAGTGTTTGATGTGTATAGGCCATATCGCCAAGGTGCGGTTGGTGACGAATAGTTTGGCCGTGCGCGCCAATTGCGGTGATGTCTGAGGGCTGAAGTTTGGCTTTCTTGAGCAACTGATTGACTGCATCGGCATAAGCTAAGGCTAGGGCATTACCTGCCTGCTTTTCTCTATGGAGCTCGTTTTGGCCAGGGCTTTGGAGCTCAAATAAGGACTTACGGAGGTCTGGTGAGAAGGGGGTGCTGAATGCTTCTAGAGCGCTAGCCTCCCCATCAGCCCCGATCTTGGCTAGAACAGCATCTATCCCATCTAGGCTGGTGCCAGACATCAGACCGATATAGAGGGAATGGGGTTTGTTCATGGGACTCTCAGGAATGCGACAATTATGCTTTAGCAATTTAACTACTAATTTAACCGAATCAGTCACCCGAATCAGCATGACGGCCAAGCCAGAACAAAAATATCCCCTGACCCCTGAAGTCTTTGCGGCACTTGAAGTCACTAAACGTGGCTGCGATGAGCTATTGGTTGAGGCTGATTGGGTTCAGAAGTTGGCTCGTAGCCAGGCTACCAAGACGCCGTTGCGAATTAAATTAGGTTTAGATCCAACAGCCCCAGATATTCATCTGGGCCATACCGTTGTTTTGAATAAGTTGCGCCAGTTACAAGATCTAGGCCATACCGTTATTTTCCTGATTGGCGATTTCACCAGCATGATTGGTGATCCATCAGGTCGTAATGCTACACGTCCTCCTTTGACCGCCGAAGAAATCGCTGTCAATGCTGAGACTTACTATCGCCAAGCGAGCATGGTCCTCGATCCCTCTAAGACCGAAGTGCGCTACAACAGTGAGTGGTGTGACCCATTGGGTGCGCGCGGCATGATTCAGTTGGCCGCTAAGCATACGGTTGCGCGCATGCTGGAGCGTGATGACTTTACAAAACGCTATCGTAATGGCGTGCCTATCTCTATTCATGAGTTTTTGTACCCACTCATGCAAGGTTATGACTCCGTTGCACTGAAGAGTGATTTAGAGCTTGGCGGCACTGATCAGAAATTCAATCTTCTGGTTGGGCGTGAACTCCAGCGTGAGTATGGTCAAGAGCCCCAATGTATTTTGACAATGCCACTCTTGGTTGGTTTAGATGGCGTTGAGAAGATGAGTAAGTCCAAGGGTAATTACATTGGTATCAGCGAGTCTGCTGGCGATATGTTCGGCAAGCTTTTGAGTATCTCAGATGACTTGATGTGGGATTACTTCACCTTGTTGTCATTCCGCCCAATGGCTGAAATCGATTTAATGAAGCAAGAAGTTGCTGCAGGACGTAATCCAAAAGATTGCAAAGTCCTACTCGCACAAGAAATCGTGGCACGGTTTCACTCACAAGCTGCTGCAGAGAAAGCGTTAGAAGACTTTAATCACCGCGCTAAAGGCGGTGTACCAGATGACATTCCAGAAGTAAATCTTTCTGGAGCGCCAATGCAAATCGCTAATCTTCTGAAAGCGGCTGGCTTGGCGCCATCAACTTCCGAGGCCAATCGTAATATCGAGCAAAACGGTGTGAAGATTGATGGCGCAACGATTACCGATAAACAGTTAAAAGTGGAAGCCGGAACTTATGTTGTGCAAGTGGGCAAACGTAAGTTTGCGAAAGTAACGCTAGCTTAAATATCTAAGCTAGCACTACCGCTCGGCGGAGTCAGCCCAAAGTGCTCATAGGCCTGACGAGTTGCTACTCGGCCACGCGAGGTTCTTTGTAAGTAGCCTTGCTGAATCAAATAGGGCTCAAGAACATCTTCAATCGTGTCGCGTTCTTCGCCAATAGCAGCTGCTAGGTTATCGATACCTACCGGTCCACCATCAAACTTGTGCAAGATCGCTTCCAGAAGCTTTCTATCCATGACATCAAAACCACTTGGATCCACATCCAGCATTTTCAGTGCAGCATCAGCCATTGCTTTGGTAATGGTGCCAGTACCTTTAACTTCTGCATAGTCACGTACGCGACGCAGAAGGCGGTTAGCAATACGGGGAGTACCGCGGGCGCGCTTTGCAATCTCTACCGAACCCTCTGGATCAATATCAGCCTTGAGTAGACTTGCTGAACGATTAATAATTTTGGTGAGTTCTTCCGTGGTGTAGAACTCGAGTCTGGCCACAATACCAAAGCGATCGCGTAGTGGGTTGGTGAGCATGCCCGCGCGGGTAGTTGCTCCAATCAGTGTGAAAGGCTTGAGATCAATCTTCACGCTGCGTGCTGCCGGGCCTTCACCAATCATGATATCTAGGCTGTAGTCCTCTAGTGCAGGGTAAAGAATTTCCTCGACCACTGGAGAGAGGCGATGGATCTCATCAATAAAGAGGACATCGTTTTCTTCTAAATTGGTGAGTAAGGCGGCAAGGTCGCCTGGTCTATCCAAAACAGGACCGCTTGTTTGGCGAAGATTGACTCCAAGCTCGCGTGCAATGATATGAGCAAGAGTCGTCTTGCCCAGTCCAGGAGGCCCAAACAAGAGAACGTGATCTAAAGCTTCTTTGCGTGCTCTGGTTGCACTAATAAAAATCTCTAATTGGGCGCGAGCCTTGGTTTGACCAACATACTCATCGAGTTGTTTTGGGCGCAGAGCTCGCTCAAAAACAGCTTCAGCGTTCCCAGCCGAACCACTCACAATACGATCGTTGTTCTCCGGTATATCTTCGGGAATGGAGCTGAGGTCGTCTGTATGAATTGCCATGCTGAGAGTTTAGTGGTGTTTATCTACTTAGGGCTTAGATAAATACTTCAGGCCCATGCGGATACCATCTGACACGCTTGTCTCTGGCGGAATTTGTTTGAGAGCCAAAAGCGCTTCCTTCTCTGAGTAGCCCAGCGCCAGAAGTGCTTGCAATACTTCACTACTCGCTTCAATCGCTTGAGGCTTGCCACCAGTAATACCAAGATCCGGAGCTAATTTACCCTTCAGTTCGAGGCAAAGACGTTCTGCGGTTTTCTTACCAATTCCAGGTACTTGGGTGAGGCGTCCAGCTTCTTGAAGGGCAATAGCCTGTGCCAACTCATTCACGCTCATGCCGGAGAGAACGGCCAGGGCTGTACGCGAGCCAACGCCACTAATCTTAATTAACTGTCTAAATGCTTCGCGTTCGGTTTCGGTGGCAAAGCCAAAGAGTTGCTGCGCATCTTCACGAACCTGAAAGTGTGTCAGTAGGGTAATTTTTTGACCAGCCTGAGGTAGTTGATACAAAGTGCTCATAGGCACATCAATCTCGTAACCAATCCCTTGGCAATCTACCAAGAGACGAGGAGGGTGAACTGAAACGAGAGTACCTTGAATGCGACCAATCATGTAGAGATCTTAACCTGTGATGTGTATTTTTACTTGCTACGCTTTTTGGGGGCTGGCTTAGTTGATAGCTTCGGTGCTAAAGCTGCCGTAATTGCTTTTGGCATCTGCGCATGATGTGCGGCACAGATAGCAACGCCCAGTGCATCCGAAGCATCTGTTCCTGGAGCGCGATTTAATCTGAGAAGGCGCTTTACCATCTCTTGTACTTGTGGTTTGGCTGCGCGACCTGAGCCAACAATGGATTGTTTGACTCGCAGTGCACTGTACTCGGCGACAGGGAGTTTTTCAGATACGAGCGCGGCAATGACTGCACCCCTGGCTTGACCCAACATGAGGGTAGAGCGAGGATTAACGTTTAGGAAGACTTCTTCAATTGCGGCTGATTCTGGGTGGTAGGTCTCTAGAACTTCTTTGACGCCAGCATAGAGGGCACCTAAGCGCTCTGGCAAACCTTTGGCTGGATCACCGCTTTCAATCGTCCCAGAGGCGACGTAAGTGAGTTTTTGGCCATCAACATCAATGACGCCAAAACCTGTTGTACGCAAACCTGGGTCTATTCCTATCCAGCGCATCAGAACTTATTTTTCCTATTCTTTTTTGCTTAATGGCGGAAGTGACGTGTACCAGTAAAGATCATAGCAATGCCATGCTCATTAGCGGCTGCAATGATTTCATCGTCACGCATGCTGCCACCGGGTTGGATTGCACAGCTTGCACCACCATTTACTACTACATCTAAACCATCGCGGAATGGGAAGAAGGCATCGCTAGCTACTGCAGAGCCTTTGAGGCTCAAGCCTGCATTCTCAGCCTTGATGCTGGCCATGCGAGCAGAGTCAACTCGACTCATTTGGCCTGCGCCAATACCCAGAGTCATACCGTTTGCACAATACACAATAGCATTAGATTTAACAAACTTAGCAACGCGCCATGCAAACATCATGTCATGCATTTCGCTTGGAGTTGGTAGACGTTTACTAACAACCCGCATTTCACTTTCAAGAACATTCTTGGCATCTGGAGATTGCACCAATAGGCCGCCACCAACACGTTTGAAATCAAATGTATTAAATGCAGTACCCAATGGAATTTCTAATAGGCGCACATTTTGCTTCGTCGCAAAGATTGCCTTAGCTTCATTGCTAAAGCTGGGGGCAATCAATACTTCAACAAATTGCTTGGAAATTGCCTCAGCTGCAGCGCCATCACAGGAAACGTTGAAGGCAATAATGCCGCCAAATGCAGAGCTCGGATCAGTCTTAAATGCTTTTTGATATGCCTCAAGCGCTGTTCCGCCAACAGCTACGCCACAAGGATTGGCATGCTTAATAATGACGCAAGCAGCAGGGCCACCAGCATTACCGGCAAAGCTCTTAACACATTCCCAAGCAGAGTCTGCATCAGCAATGTTGTTATAAGACAGCTCTTTACCTTGTAACTGTTTGTAGTTGGCAAGTGCGCCTTCTACTGGATAGATATCTTTATAGAACGCTGCAGATTGATGCGGGTTCTCGCCATAACGCATCTCTTGTACTTTCTCAAAAGCAAGATGTAATGTTTCTGGATAAGCGGAGCGTGCTTTGTGATCTAAGTCATCACCTAATGCTGAGAGGTAGTTGGCAATGGCGCCATCATATTGTGCAGTATGGGCAAAAACTTTTTTAGCTAAGCTTAAGTTCGTTTTATAAGAAACCACATTCTGATTAGCCTTCATTTCCGTTAAGACTGGAGCGTAGTCTTCTGGTGAGATCAGTACAGTAACGTCTTGATGATTCTTGGCAGCGGCACGAAGCATCGCTGGACCGCCAATATCAATATTCTCGACTGCATCTTCAAATGAGCAACTTTCTTTAGCAACCGTCTCGTTAAATGGGTACAGATTAATCACAAGCATATCGATCGTGTCGATGCCGTGCTCTTTTAGTGCCGCCATATGCTCTGGAAAATCCCTGCGCGCCAATAGACCACCGTGCACCATAGGGTGAAGCGTCTTTACGCGACCATCGAGCATCTCTGGAAACTTGGTTAAGGAAGAAACCTCAAGCACTGGCAGATTATTTTCGGCTAAGAGTTTTGCGGTACCACCAGTAGAAATGAGCTTAATACCTTGCTCATGAAGGGCTTTAGCAAAAGGCACAATGCCATTTTTATCGGAGACGGAGAGGAGTGCGGTACGGATCATGGTTTTCGGAGGGTTTATTTAAAAGGAGATGGCTTTGTTAATTTGTTATTTGTGATCTTTTTTACTTCAGCAATTGATGTTCAACTAACTTTTTATGCAGAGTATTGCGATTGATACCAAGGTATTGGGCTGCTAATGACTGGTTATGTTTGGCGTGCTGCATGACTAATTCCAGCATAGGCTTTTCAACTACTGCCAATACCATTTGATAGACATTAGTCGGCGCTGTTCCTTTGAGATCATTCAGGTAGCCCTGCAATTGGGTCTCAATACATTCGGTAATCGGGTGCTTATTAGTCATAACTATCTATCAATATAAAAACTAAAACGAAGAATTAAAAAAGAAAACTAAATACAGTTAGGCCTTTTGCTAGGCCGCTTCTAAAAATAACAGGCGATCAGAATGCGACTTCATTTCGTCAAAATAATCATTGACCATCTGTAATTGGGTTTTGCAGTCATCAGCAGTATTCATACGCTGACGGAAGGCATGAGAGTCACGTAAGCCCTTGCAATACCAGCCGATGTGTTTGCGGGCAGTGCGAAGGCCAATATGTTCACCGTAGAACTCATAGTGATCAAGGAGGTGTGCATTCATGATGTCCTGGATCTCAT
>Ga0214192_1000677_pt1 | contig 20672 bp, 20 predicted proteins | sample TroBogEpilimnion_44_FD_153030 | JGI IMG/M metagenome (GOLD analysis project Ga0214192, IMG submission 153030) | Freshwater microbial communities from Trout Bog Lake, WI - 29JUL2008 epilimnion | ecosystem: Environmental > Aquatic > Freshwater > Lake > Epilimnion/Euphotic zone | place: Trout Bog... | reverse complement strand
GAATAGGATGCAAAATCCTAAATGTATTATTACAAGTTGCCAAACCAGTTAGCATAAAAGTAGCTTAATTGAATAAGGATAGGATAATTCTATTCCTTATTTTTTTATTGATTCATGCAACAAAGCCTATTCAAAGCGTTATTTATTATGCAGGCAGCATGACTATATTGGAGTTTCCTGCTGCTCTTTAATAGCGATTATTTCCTCTTCTAATGCAGCAACAGCAAGGTCGGCATATTCTTTTGACAATTCAACAATTTCCTGTTCTGTCTTTTCTTCTATATTAATTACTTTGTTACTGGCCGACTCGTGTGATGCTACTAATTCATTCACTTTTAAATGAATTGAACCAGAAAATCTGTTGAAGGATTTTTGTATAATAAACAAACTTAAAAATGTAAGTCCAAGTATTGCATCCCCTATTTTCTGGTGTACATCCATAGCCCAGAAGTCTTTATTAGACAACCAATAAAATACTACAATAGTTGCAAGAATAAAAGTGATGGAGTTACCCATAATGGCAGTCGCTAAAGTGGTTAATTTTTCAAACCCTTTTTCTATATTCCTATAAGCTCTTTTCATTAATTATTCTTTAAGGGTATTGATATTACCTAATATAACTTTATAATACAAATGCTAATTAAACCATATTCTAATTTATCCCAGCATTTTAAAGCACATTTTCAATCGCTTGCGATTCTCTCTGATCTCTGTATTTGTATTTAAAAAACGTTGTATTACTCAATGCAGCTGTGGTTCAATGTTCTATACCCTCACCATTCACGATGTATTGCTCACGACTCACGATATATCCTCACGACTCACAATGTATCCTTCACGACTCAAGATGTATCCTTCACGACTCACGATGTATCCTCACGACTCACGATATACTTATCACATAAAACTCAATAATCGTTTCCTACATCCTTTCCATATACCAGTTCAACTGCGTTTCTATTTTATTATACTTCAGTATATTGGTAATAATCTTTTGTAAACGCACAAAAGCTGTTTCACTTTTTACTACATAGTCAGCAGCTTTATGATGCATACAATCTACTGCCACTTCTATGCTATCCTGCGATGACAACATAATAACCGGAAGCTTAGGATATTCAATCTTAATTCTATCTAGTGTAGCCATCCCATTCATAGCAGTTTTATCTATTCCATCCAGATAATAATCCAGCACTATTATATCGGGTTCGTTACCAATATTAGCAATACATTCTTCGCCAGTGGAATACGTTTCTATGTCAAAATCATCACTATTCTTAAAATCATTCTCCAGTACTTTCAGGTACAATGCATCATCATCTACCAGAAATATTTTTACCTTCTTTATTGTTTTCATCTTTTAGTATTTTTAATATTATTATATTCAAATTCCAACTCATTACAAGCCTGTTTACAAACATTTTCAATCTCCATTACCATATCATGTATTCCTTCTGTCTGCTCTTGCGATCTGGCATAATCCTGTACTTTCTTAGCCATAATTTCAATATCCGGACTAATGCCCATAATAGAAAAAGAAGGTATCATTTTATGTACCGCAGCATACAACGATGGCCAGTCCTTATCCTTCCAGCTTAGTTTCATTGCAGTAATTAAAGGTGGTGTTTGTTCAAGATATAAGGATATCATTTCCATCATCAATACCGGGTTCGATTTAGTACGACGAATTAAGTAATCCAGATCAGTATACTTAATTGTTTTTTCCAGTACTAATTCTTCCATTTCATCCTCAACAATCATAGGGCGTTTTACAAAACCTACAATCTTCGTATAAAGCAGCTTCTCATCTACCGGTTTAGCAATATAATCATTCATGCCTACCTCTTTACATTTAGCCACATCTACTGTGGTTACATCAGCAGTTAATGCAATAATCGGGATATCACTATTCAGTATATTCCTTATATAGTTAGTCGATTCAAACCCATTCATATCAGGCATCTGCAAGTCCATCAATACTATATCATAATGAGCATTTTGCAACATCTCCACAGCAATCCTTCCATTCTCGGCAATATCACATTCAAAACCAAAGTCTTCCAGCAAGGTCTTCATCAACAATTGATTTAACTGAATATCTTCCGCTACCAATACTTTAATATTTTTAATTTCTTTATCCAGTATCAGTACCTCTAAATCATTGTCTGCTTTAGCCTTTGTTTTCTGAAAGCTCAAAGAAAATGTGAAGTTCGATCCTTTGCCTTCTTTGCTGCATACCTCTATTTTTCCATCCTGCGCTTCCACTAATTGCTTTACTATTGCTAAGCCTAATCCAGTACCTCCATACAATCGGGAAGTACCACTGGATGCCTGCTGAAAATTATCAAATATTTTATCCAGTTTTGGTTCCTGAATGCCAATGCCGGTATCTTTTACTGAAAAGGAAATAGCAATAGTTTTATCGTCTTCACTCAGCACATTTACACTTACTGTTATTTTACCCTTATTGGTAAACTTCACCGCATTACTTACTAGATTCAGTATTATCTGATGCAATCTAACTGGATCTCCTACCAAAACTTCAGGAATATTATAATCATATACTTTAATCAACTCAAGATTCTTCTCTCTTATCTTCGGTTCAAACAAATGTAGCATTGCCGATATTGATTGAGCAAGACGGAATGGTGTCTTCTCAAATATCATTTTTCCTGCATCTACTTTAGCTAAATCAAGTATATCATTTATCAGTACAATCAGGGAATCTCCACTTAATTTAATGGCCTGCAAATACTCTTTTTGTTTATGCGTAATTTCAGTCTTCAATAGTACTTTGGTAAACCCAATTATAGCATTCATTGGTGTACGTATTTCATGGCTCATATTAGATAAAAACTGTTGCTTCGATTTTACTGCGGTCTCGGCAATAAGTGTTGCACTTTCCGCTTTTACTTTTGCCTCTTCAGCAATTCCAAGAGCAAGTTCTGCAAAGACAATTGCTTCCGTCAATTCTCTAGCCACCCTTTTCTGTTCCGTTATATCCCTCGCAACCACAACTATTCCTAATACGTTTCCTTCTTCATCTTTATATACCGATCCATTAAATAATACATCCGTCAGTTTATCATCCGTTATCGTTAATGGAAAATCAGCAACATACCCTTTCAAAAATACTTGTTGATACCCCTCTCTGGCCTTTTCTGGCTCTGTAAAATAATCAAAGAAATCAGACCCTATAAGTTGATCTCTCGTTTTACCCGTAACATTTTCCGATGCATTATTGATGTCCATAATCTTACCATCTATACTAATAGTAAATAGTGGATCTAAGCTTGCCTCTATAAGGCTTCTTGCATATTGCGATGCTAACTTTAAAGATCTCGACGACGCTTCAAGTTCTTTATTTATTGCATCTTTTCTTACTCTTTCTGTATGCTGAAAAGCAAGCTCCTTATTAGCTATTATCAACTCTGCTGCTCTTTGCTCTTTTTCATTATTCTGATAAATCAACTCGGCATTCGCAATAATCAGTTCAGCAGCTCTATTTTCCTTTTCTTCATTCTGAAAAACAAGCTCTTTATTGGCAATAATTAATTCCGCCGCTCTCTGCTCTTTTTCTATATTCTGATATACAAGTTCTTTGTTTGCTTTTCTTAAATCAGTAGCCCATTTATGCTCTGCAATATCTCTCGCTACTATTACTACACCCTTCACTTTTCCCACTTCATTTCTATAAACAGAACCATTGAACAAAACATCCGTTTTCTTCCCATTCACATGCAAAATAGTCAATGGAAAATCAGCAATAGAACCCTTCGCAAAAACTTCCTGATATACTTCTCTTGCCTTTGCAGGTTCTGTAAAATAATCAAAGAAATTAGTATCTGTCAATTGCAATCTATTCACACCCGTAATTTCAGGAAAGGCCTCATTCATGTCCGTTATCTTTCCTTCTATATTGATGGTAATTAACGGATCCAGGCTAGCTTCTATAAGACTTCTGGTATAATATGATTCATTTTTCATTAAAATAAATTGTAGTAGTTATTAAATGGGGAATTAAGTTAATCTTCAGCAGTTTCATGACTATCCTCATGACCAAGATCTTCTATATTAATTCTCCTTTTCACCTTTAATAATTTAAAATGAGAAGGTGATAATCCAGTCACTTTTTTAAACTGATTAGACATATGCGACACACTGCTATACTGTAGTTTCCAGGAAATTTCAGAAAGATTCATCTCGTCATAAATGATCAGTTCTTTTACCTTTTCTACTTTATGTAGCATAATAAAATGTTCAATGGTTACTCCTTCGGTACAAGAGAAAAGATTGGACATATAAGTATAATCAAAATGTAATTTCTCCGATAGATAAACAGAGAAAATCGTCTTGGGAAGTTCATCCGCATAATGCACCATTTCTACAATTACATTCTTTATCCGCTCTATCAAAACGGCTTTCTTATCATCCATCAGTTCCAATCCGGAAACTTGTAAAGCTGTTTTCAATTGATCTCTTTGTTCGGGAGTAATATCTTCCATTATCTCCACCTCTCCAAGGTTAACAATGATGAAGTGTAGACCAAGTTTTTTAAGCTCTTCTTTCACCATCATTTTGCACCGGATACTAACCATATATTTGATATATAGTTTCATGAAATTTTTGATTACAATGTGTAACAATATTGTTTAAAAGGAAATGCTAACAAAGCATGAAAGAGGCCTTTTACTGACTAAGGGGATAATCGTCAATGCACCCGAATCTGGTGAATGTAGACTTAAATATCCATACTGTGGATAATAATAAAATACCTCGCAGCAGAGCTGAAGAGGTATTAATACAAAAACAGCCTTAACTGTTTACTATTATATAGCTTTTTATACTCCTTTTCTTTCCCTTGATTTTTTACATATTCTTGCATAGTATTCTCGTCACCATGACGCCCAACACTATTCACATAAAAGCCTTTTGACCAAAACTCTCCTCCCCATAACTGCTTCTTAACTTCTGGTTGTTTCTTGAATATTTCTCTTGCAGTTATACTTTTTACAGTTCTAATAGTATTTGTTGGACTTTCTATTGGAACACTTTGTATCAAAAAATGTAAGTGGTTCATATCTGTTCCAATTTCTAGAAAGTTTATTTCATATCTTTTTGAAATCTCAATACAGATATTTTTTAGTATTATTTCAACTTCATCTGAAAAAACAACTCTTCTATATTTTGCAGGACATACAAAATGATATAACAACACTCTTACATTAAGACTCTTATGGATATTTTCACTCACGCAACAATAGTAATAAAAAAGTCGAAGCAGCGCTTCGAGGAATTATACCCAAGAGATTAAAAAGAGCCACTACTATTCCATTCCCACAGTATATTGAAGTTACTCCAGCAATTGTTCATGATTTAACAGCTTCAAGAGATATCTTAGAGGTAATAAATGCCGATGTAAGTATTCTGGATAAAGCTTATTGTGATACCGAAATAGCGAAACTAATGCAAAAAAATAATAATGTACTTCTTACTCCAATAAAAGACAAAAAGGGCTGGGAGGCATTATTAAAACAACTAGACCTAGCATTTAATAAACTTTTCAATAAGGCTGTTTCTTCAGTAAGGCAACCAATAGAATCATTATTTAATAGGATAAATGAGATGACACAAATTAAAATGCTTCAAAAGTTAGATCCGAAAATGGGCTTAAACTACACTTGTATGGAAAGATTACTGTAGCATTGATGCATCTTATTAACTTTTAACCCTTGATTCGCATAAATATTTATTTTTTCTTCGACTTAGCTTTTAGTTGTTGCTCTCTTATTGCACTGAGATCAATTGTAAAACATTCTTTGATTAAATCTTTAATTAATTTCAATGGCATTTCTTCTTTATTATTGGAATTAATACAACCTTTCTGAAAACTGGCAGAGGGCAACAATACCTTATATTTGTTATAAATATCTGTATTCATATACATGGGTAAACCATGAAGCGACATATATTTCATTACGCTAACAAGACCATATTTAAAACTATCTGGAGCATTATAAATATTGATATCCTTACCTATCATAGGAGCGATAACTGCTGTAACTGTTTTTCAGATTTAAGAATCACTTCATGAAGACAATACAATAATTCTTTTGGCTCAGCTGGTTGAGATGCTATAAATTCTGTAATGGTCATAGTGTGCTATTTATCCAGTTTATGCTTAACGTAAACATATTATCCAGCATTACTGATGATTCAGCAAAAGGATGTTTAGTGATAAAAGTATGTGTTGCAATTCAATATAATTTCCATTTTATTCTTGGTGTTATTGAATTTACACAGTATAGGTATTGATTTTATATGTCCAGAAGCTAGACACAACAAAATAACTTTTGCCTTGATATGTTTGAATTTTAATTATTGGATTGATGTGTTTGAGTTAAAGAGGAGTGTTTTTAAATAACAAGCTAACTTTAGAATATTAAGTTTTTACAATAGTTATAGCTTTATGTTATTGAATGAGTGATTTAAAAAACTGCTAAAAAGTTACAGAATAAAACACATCTTTTGTTTCGGAGTGAGCACTATCAGATATTGTACAAGATATTCTAATTCTTCCAACACAACAAGGATCAGCTCCACTTTCTACATGATATCCACTTCCAAATAAATTTCCATGGCTGGTAGACCAGGTATACACCAGATTTTTACCCGTAGCGGTAGCATAAATATTGATAACATCACCCACTTTTACCGTATCGGGATTGGCTACAAGACTTATATAGTTAAATAAAGATGAAGTAGTATCTGGGCCATTATTACCCGCGGTAGGAAAATAGCTCCCCTCCTTTTTACAACCATAAATAGTTGTCAAAAACCCAATTATTAGTATGCTTAGTAAAAGTTTCATGCTATCAAGATTTATTGTTTTCCAGTATGTTTAACAAGGTAAAATTAGTTGTTTAGAGAATATTAATATTTTTTTTGAAGTCGTTGTATAATTTTGTCTATACCTATTAAAAATTTTCTTTAATAGTTCTTCATATTATTTTCTATACATGTATAAAACAGTTACTTTACATTTCATTACACTTATTAGCATTATGTTGATGATAAGTGCCTGTAAAAGAGAGCATTTGCCAGCTGAATACAATGCTCCAATAGTAGACTCGTTTTCTAGAATTTATATTAATAAGGGGAACGATGAAATATTCTCCGTTATAAAATCTCCTGAAGGAAATTATATTTTCACAGGCACTACTACTACTTATTCCAGTGGCGGGAAAGATGTCTTTTTAGGAGAAATTGATCCTAACGGCAATATACTTTGGAGCAAAACAATAGGTGGAGCAGCTGAAGATGGCGGTAGAGATTTAATGATTACCTCCGACAATAATATTTTGATTACAGGATACTCCAGAAGCTTTAACATAAATAGTAATTACGAGGCTTACCTTATTAAAACAGATAGAAAAGGTAATCTTATATGGCAAAGAACATTAGATGCGGCCAGCAGCATTACCAAAATTGAATTGGCTAATACCAATGATGGCTTTATTGCGGTAGGTGGAACATTTGGCTGGACCAGTAATCTTGGTAGAGGCGTTTTTATTAGTAAACTAACCGATTCGGGCACTATTGTATGGTCTAAAACTTATTTTGGTCCTAATAAAAATGAGATGGCCAATAACTTTTGCTTTGATAATTCGGGCAATTTAATGCTGGTTGCCTCTGCTCAGGATATCTATCCCAATAATGATTTATACCTGCTAAAAACTGATATAAATGGAGATACTATATGGACAAAATCAATATATGGTAATGGGTATGAATGCAGTAGTAATATAATAAATATGGGGAATAATAACTTCAATATCTGTACTTCTTCTGGAGCTGTAACCGATCCATTGGGTATTACTACTATTACCAGAATGGATGGAAATGGTAATGCAGTATTGTTGAATAATTTTCAGAGTAATTATCCCTTTTCAGGCAATTGGATGATTAAAACCAGTGATAATAATTTGCTGATTACTGGTTCACATACAGATTCAGCAGGAAATAATCCTGGTTATTTAGATAAATTAGATAATGCTGGTAATTTATTGTGGACTAAATCATTTGGTAATACTTTAAATTACAATATACATCAAGTAATGGAAACCAATGATTCCTACATTATAGTAGGTTGCCAGAATGTGAATAGCGATACTACCCATGCACTCGTAATTAAAATGAAGAAAAAGTAAATATTTATTTATGCCACTCTTGTATAGAATGATGAGATTTTTTTTTTAGATTCATGTCTTTAGTCAATGCACAGGAAATGGTATACTGTTGAGCAAATTGAATACTATTAAAGTATTGATACACTGGTATTTCTGGAATAACAGTAAAAGACCATTCTTTTTTAAAATCTAAAGACAAAGCAGGTATCAGTGTTATCTTATTATATCCAGAAGCAATTATTTCTTGATCATAAAAATAGTCGTTAGAAGTGCTTTCATTTTTCAACATCGCTACTAAGGATAGTTTTTTATACAGTTTTAATTTAGTAGACAATGTATTGGTAAACTTATATCCATATTGATATTGTTCTGGATTAATGCCGTTGTATTCAAACTCAGTAGACCAAACTAAATCGAACTTCTTTTTTATTTTCACTTTACAGGCATATTCCAGACTACCAGCAAATGCACCTGTACCCGATTGTACATCTCTTGATAGTTTAACACCCTGTGGTGTATAATCTTTATAGTTACCCAATGGAAGTTTACAACCAGGACTTATCGTCATAGACCAAGTAGAATCTTTTGAATTGTAGAAATTATATTTAAGATTCACTTCCCAATCGGATAAACCATTACCTACCAACCAAGCACCATCAACAAAATTTTGTGTTTTATTGCCAAAATATCCACCTTGTGCTTCCACAGAAAGTTTATTGGTAATGCCATACCCAATACTAATTCCAAAATAGTCGAATGAAGTATTTTTTAAACTTAAAGGTGCATTGTTAAAAGTATAGGTACTGGAACCAGAATAATATTGGTTAGAATTGCTATGTTTTAAAAAACCAGTAAGTTCAAGATGATGTTTTTCTAAAATATCAAATATGTTAGAGCTTGTCATGGAACAGCCCTGAGCACAACATTGAGAGTAGCTATTGTAAGAATAGACCATTGATAATATAAAAACTAGTAAAAACCTTCCCATATATTATATTGTTATTCAACCGTAAAAACAACTGTTTTGGTGATGGTATGAACACCATCGGAAACTGTACAACCTATTTTTTGTCTACCCATACAACAAGGTTCTGCACTACTTTGAATGTGCGAGCCACTACCAAAAATTTCTGCATGTGATGAAGACCAAGAATACACTATGTTTTTGCCAGTAGCAGTTGCATAAATATTTACAATATCTCCTACATGTATTACTGCAGGAACAGCTTCGAGGCTGGTAAATGAATAAACTGAACTAGTGTCTTTATTAGTAGGGCCATTATCCGGAAAATAACTGCCTTCCTTCTTACAATTTAATGTGAGAAGGGTAATTGCCAAATAAGCAATGCAATAAAATATCTTTTTCATCGGTACAATAATAATATTTACTTTCTCAAACTTAGATTAAAATACCATTATAGTAAAATAAATAGTTACTTTTTAGGGTATGTTTGTTGCGAGAAACATGCTACACTTTTAATTTATAACGTTGTTACCCAATGAATAAAGGCATTCTTATTACTATTTGTTTTGGTATAATATTTTGTTCTTGCAAAAGACAAACCCTGCCTGTAGATTACTATGGTCTAAGACTTACTAGTTTTAAAATGAATTATGGTGGTGCTGGCGATGAGGTAATTAATAGTATTATACAAAGCTCCGATGGCAATTATTCATTTACTGGTACTACTACTACCCTTACCAATGGAGGTCAGGATATGTATATTGGTCAAACTGATCAGAATGGTGCTTTGCTGTGGAGCAAAGCTATAGGGGGTGCTTCTAGCGATGGTGGTTGCGATTTAATAGAAACTCCCGATCATAACTTATTGTTTGTTGGCTATTCTAAGAGCTATAATGCAACTAACTTTTATCAGGTATTTTTAGTTAAAACGGATTTTCAAGGAAATGTTATCTGGCAACAAACACTTGCTGATGGTAGTAGTGCTTACAAGATTATTCCTTCTAAAAATAAGGATGGATATATTTTAACCGGAGGTGCTACCGGGCTGTTTAGTCTTACAGGAAGATCGGTATATATTGCAAAAATTGGTTACGATGGAAGTTTAATCTGGTCTAATTCCTATTCGAATGGGAATGATGAAATAGGAAAAAGTATTTGTTATGATAATGCAGGTAATTTAATGATTCTTGCCAGCCCACAGATAGAAAACAATTCAAATGATGAATATCTTTTAAAACTTAGTGATAAAGGGGATTCTATCTGGACTAAAACATTTGCAAACAATGGTTATGAAGAAGCAGGAAGTATCATAAGTACTGCCAATAACTTGTATATGGTAGGATCTTCTGGCAATATGACTAATCCTCTGGGGATAACCAGTTTTAATAAAATGGATACTAGTGGGAATATAATTATGCCATACATTTTTCAAAGTAGTTTTCCATACTCTGGCAATTGTTTAATTCAGTGTAGTGACAAGAACTTTCTAATAGCTGGAGCAAAAGCAGATTCCAGCAATATAAGTGCTGATTATCTAATGAAACTGGATAATAATGGCAATCAGCTTTGGACAAAATCTTTTAGGGATTCATTGAATTATAGTGCTAGTATAGTGGTAGAAACAAATGATTCCTACCTAATAGGCGGATCAGTAACCAATACAACAGGTAGTTTGGACGGTATTATCATAAAAGTAAAAAAATAGTAACTAATCAAAATAAACATCCCCTACCCTTTTCGCTGCAAATTCAAAATATGTTAGCAAATACAACTATCAATCTCGAAACACCTGTTTCTACTACGAAAACTAATATTTATATTTGCCGCTTATGCAGGTTAAACAATCAGTGGCTTTTCATACTTTAGGTTGTAAGCTTAATTTTTCTGAAACATCTACTATTTCCAGAATGATGGAACAGGAAGGTTTTATTAAAAAAGATTTCGATGAAGTAGCTGATGTTTATGTTATCAATACCTGTTCCGTTACAGACAATGCAGATAAAGAATGTAGATACCTTGTACGTAAAATTCAACAAAAATCTCCATCCAGTACCATTGTTATTACTGGATGTTATGCACAGTTAAAGCCCAAAGAAATTGCTGAAATCCCTGGTGTAGATTTAGTGCTTGGTGCTTCCGAAAAATTTAATCTTGGTCAGCATTTAAGTGAACTGGTAAAAAGTAATCAGGTTGCCAGAATTCATAGTTGTGATATAGAGGAGGTAACAGGATTTAATGCATCTTATTCCTTTAATGATAGAACAAGGGCTTTTTTAAAAGTACAGGATGGTTGCGATTATAATTGTTCTTTCTGTACCATTCCCATGGCCAGAGGTAAAAGTAGAAGTGATAATGTAGAAAATGTTGTAAGAAATGCTAAAGAATTAGCTCAAAAAGGTATTAAAGAAATTGTTCTTACAGGCGTAAATCTGGGTGATTTTGGAAAAGGACAGGATGGGCTTGAAGATAAAGAATCTTTCTTTGATCTGTTGAAAGCATTAGATAATTTACCAGAGATTACCCGTTATAGAATTTCTTCAATAGAACCCAATTTACTTACCAACGATATAATTGAATATGTAGCTAACAGCAACAGCATTATGCCACATTTTCATATTCCATTGCAAAGTGGCTCCAATAAAATACTCGGATTAATGCGTCGTCGCTATAAACGCGAATTATATGCTCAAAGAGTAGAATCTATCAAGAAATTAATGCCTCATTGCGCTATTGGAGTGGATGTAATAGTTGGTTTCCCTGGAGAAACTGAAGAAGATTTTAAAGATACTTTCAATTTCTTACATAGTCTGGACATCTCCTATCTGCATGTTTTTACTTATTCGGAAAGAGACAATACACTGGCAGTAGAAATGAAGGATATTGTTCCAGTTCATATCCGCAATGAAAGGAATAAAGCCTTAAGGAATCTGTCTTATATGAAGTTGCAATATTTTACCGAACTACATCGTGGGCAAACCAGAAAAGTATTGTTTGAAATACAAAACAAAAATGGTATGATGGAAGGCTACTCCGATAATTATATCCGAATAATGGTACCTTTTAAACAAGAGTGGTCCAATAATATTGTCGACTGGACTATTTAAGGTGGATATTTTTCTTTGAATACAACGTTTTTAGTATTGTTTATATCTTATTAAATAATGGTAAGATTAAACTTTCGGAGCGAATAAGACTCTATTTTTGTACCTATAGAAATAAGATAACATTGAATAAGATTAAATTAACCATAACCTTTATTGCTGTTTTCATGCTCAATAGCTCTTTTGCTCAGAACTATCTGGAGTTTGTAGAGAATAAAGGACAATGGCAGAACAATATTGCTTTTCAAGGTAATTTAATAAATGGTGCATTTGCTGTAAAAACAGATGGTGCATATAAAATGTTGTTACACAATCCTAAAGATCTTTATGCAGTTGCTGAATATTTTCACCCTACAAAACTTAGGGAGCGAACCTCAATTCCTTCCGATAACCTGATTCTCCACTCCCATGCTTTTGAAGTAAAGTTTTTGAATGGAAATCTTCATCCAGAAATGGTTGCAGAGAACCAGGAAGAGTCTTACAACAATTACTTTTTAGGAAAGAATAAAGAAAAGTGGGCTTCTCATTGCAACATATATCATGCAGTAACGTATAAAAACGTTTATCCCAATATCGATGTTCGTTATTATACCGGAGATGCTGGATTGAAATATGATTTTATAGTTCATCCCGGAGGAAATCCTAATCAGATTGTATTGTATTTCGACGGAATTGATCATTTATCTCTAAAGAAAAATCTACTCAATATTCAAACCTCCGTAGATACGGTTCAACAAGCTATTCCAAGTGCATACAATATTACCAATACTGGAAGAAAGGAAGTGAATGTAAACTTTAAACTTAATGGTAGTTTTGTAAGTTTAAAAGTAGAACAATATGATCCTAATACAACTTTAGTGATTGATCCTACACTTATTTTCTCCACCTTTACTGGTAGCCGGGCCGATGAGTGGGGATACACTGCTACTTACGATGATGGTGGTAACTTTTACAGTGGTGGAATTGTTTTTGGGAATGGTTTTCCGGTTACCAATGGTGCATTTCAAACAAATTTTCAAGGTGGAAACAATGGTAATGATGGTCCGGGAGGATTTGATATTGGTATCATGAAATTTAATCCAACTGGTTCCAAAAGAGTGTATGCAACTTATCTGGGAGGTAATGGAAATGAACAGCCCCATAGTTTAATTGTAAATGCTGCTGGTGAATTAATTATATCTGGAAGAACGAACTCTAATAATTATCCTACTACCTATGCTAAAGTGGGTCCTTGTGGTGGCTGGGATATTTGTTTGTCAAAGTTAAGTTATGATGGCACTCAGTTAAAAGGATCGCTGGTAATTGGTGGTTCTGGGCATGATGGACTTAATATTAGGGAGAAATATGTAGCACCTTCTGGTACAGAATCTTTAAGAAGAAATTATGGTGATGATGCCCGTAGTGAGGTTGTTGTTGATTCTTCCGGGAACATATATCTTGTTTCCTGTACTCAATCAATAGATTTTCCCATTACAAACGCTTTTCAGAGTCAATCAGGAAGTTTAAATACCCCTGTAAGGAAACAAGATGCTGTAGTTATGAAGTTCTCCAACGACTTGGGTAGTATTTTATTTAGTTCTTATTTGGGAGGAAGTGGCGACGATGCTGCATATGTAATTGCCATTAGTCCCGTAACAAAAAATATATATGTTGCTGGAGGCACTACCAGTTCCGATTTTCCTGCCGATTCATTGAATGTTATCTTCCCTAAATATCAAGGAGGTCAATGCGATGGGTTTATTACTGAACTTAAAAGTGATGGTTCTAAAATAATAAAATCAGTATATATAGGTACTAATGGTGCCGATAATATATACGGTATTCAATTCGATAAATTTGGTTTCCCATACATAATGGGCACTACTTCGGGTACTTGGCCTTTGGTAAGTCCAAATGTTGGCGGTAATTTCTTTCAGCAAGCCGGAAAACAGTTTATAGCGAAGTTAGACCCTGACTTAACTAAATGGATTTACTCTACTACTTTTGGTTATGGTACTCGTGGACCAAACATCTCCCCTACTGCTTTTCTGGTAGATAGATGCGAAAATGTATATGTCTCCGGTTGGGGTGGTGGTTTAGATCGTTCCGATGGGTACGACAATTATGGTACAGGAGGATTGTCGGTAACTAAAGACGCCTTTAAAGCACAAACCGACGGAAATGATTTTTATTTCTTTGTATTAGAAAGAAATGCCCAATCACAACTCTTTGGTAGCTTCTTCGGACAAAATGATAATGCGAATAGTCTTCCCGATCATGTGGATGGTGGCACCAGTCGATTTGATAAAAATGGAATAATCTATCAGGCTATCTGTGCTAATTGTGGTGGAGGCACTTACTTTCCTACTACTCCAGGCGTTTATTCGCAAAGTAATGGTGCATTGGGAATGAATAATGGTCAGTGTAACCTTGCTGCAGTAAAAATTGCATTTAATCTTTCGGGTTTGAGTGCAGGTGTTAAAGCAGTACTTAAAACGACCAATACAGTACCTCCAGTTTATTATGGTTGTACTCCTTTAAGCACATTATTGGAGGATTCTATAGGGAATGGTAAACATTATATCTGGAATTTTGGAGATGGTACTCCTACACAAACTTCTACTGCTTCTTCTATAACCCATACTTATAATACTACCGGAAACTATAAAGCTACTATGATTGCTATAGATTCTAATAGTTGCAATATGACAGATACTTCTTATGTAAATATTAGTGTAAGAACCGACGAAGCTTATCCTGCACTAAAGATCACCAAACTGGATACCTGTACTTTATTCAAATACAATTTTGATAATACGGCCTCTATTGCGGCTCCTGGCAAACCATTTACCGCCAATTCTTTCACCCTCGATTTTGGTGATGGTACGGTTATAAAAGAAGCTACTCAGCAAATAACACACTCCTACCCTTCTCCGGGTGTTTATAATATTATGCTGATATTGACCGATACATTGTATTGTAATGCCCCTGATACTATCAAACAACAGCTAAGGGTTTCTGAATTGGTAAAAGCAAGGATTAATACACCTGCATCAGGTTGCTCTCCCTATACAGCCTTTTTAAATAATGCATCTACTGGTGGACAATCCTTTGAATGGAGTTTTGGCGATGGTTCTCCTGTTTCTCATGCCTCCGATACTATTCATACTTATATGGATACCGGCACTTATACTATCCGTCTGATTGCCAACGATACTTTTACTTGTAATAAGGTAGATACAGCATATATTACTATCAAATTAAATCCAAAGCCAACAGCGGTATTTAATGTTTCGCCTCAACCTCCTATCGAAAACAGGCCTATTTATTTCTATAATTCATCGCAGGGAGCTACCATGTATAAATGGATTTTTGGTGATGGTGATTCTTTATTAACAACAAAAGATACTGTAGTAAACCATCTGTACAACAATACTATTTATTACCATGTAGCATTAATAGCCTATAATATTTATGGCTGTAGCGATACGATGTGGCAGGATGTACAAGCCCTGATTAATCCTTTATTTGATGTACCTTCTGCTTTTACTCCTAATGGAAATGGTATAAATGATATTTTGTATGTAAAAGGCTTTGGAATAGGGCATTTGAACTGGCAGATTTATAACCGATGGGGCGAAAAAGTATTTGAAACAGAAGATTTACAAACTGGTTGGGATGGCACTTATAATGGCAAACCACAGCCGCAGGAGGTATACCATTACATACTGTCTATTCAAACTACTGATGGTAAAAAATATAACAAAAACGGAGATATTACGTTAATACGATAAGATGAAGAAAGGAACTATATATCATTTCATTGTACTGTTGTTTTGCCTTTTATTTTACAAGAGTAACGCACAGGATTTACATTTTTCTCAATACTTCAATGCTCCATTATTAATAAACCCTGCCAATACAGGATTTATGCCTGATAACGATTATAGAATGGGTATTAATTACCGTAATCAATGGGTAAACCTCACCAATCCTTATAAAACCATTCAAGCTTGGGGTGATGCTCAATTACTAACCAACAAACTGGATAATAGCTGGCTAGGAATAGGGGGTGCTTTGTTAAGCGATGTGGCAGGTGCTGGAAATCTTACCGCTACTACTTTGCAGCTTTCATTAGCTTACCATCAAATGCTGGAAGAAACCAGTTTACTAAGTGGTGGTATTGCAGTAGGTTGGGTACAGAAAAGAATTGATTTTAGTAAACTCACCTTCGATAATCAATGGAATAGTCATTTCTTCGACAACCTGATTCCAGTTGGTGAAACCTTTAATACCAACAATGTAAATTACCTGGATATACAAATCGGTCTGAACTACGCCTTTATGCCCAACGATAAAACATACTTTAATGTAGGCGTAAGTGCACAGCATCTGAACCAACCTAATGAATCTTTTTTTAGTGCTAATGATGTGGTACCTGTAAGGTATAATGCTTTTCTGAATGGCAACTTTAAAATTCAGGATGTATGGATTCTGAACCCCAATATTTATTACAGTTATATGTCTGCAGCCAACGAGTTGGTGATAGGGATAAATGCTAATAGAAAAGTAAGTTACGATGGAAATAAACAACTTATTATGGGATGTTATTATCGTAAAGACGATGCAATAATACCTATGTTGGGATTTCAGTTAAGTAATACAAAACTTACTTTTAGTTACGATGCCACTACTTCGGCCATAAAGAATTTTAATAATGGTTATGGTGCTTACGAAGTTTCTTTAGTATTAAATGGCAACTACCCTAGCGGACATGCTATTAAGTGTCCCAATACAGTAAAGTTTTAATGCTACCAAAAGAGTATTTATAATTGAGTATATTAATACTTTTACTCATTAAAAAGCTACTCAAGTTAAATATTACTTTAAGTTAGAATTAGCTGATGGATTAATGGTTTAGTTGTATCTACGGTTTAGTTTTTTGGCTCCTTCTAATTGACGAAGTAAAGAATAAAAACTACTGGAAAGTTTATCAATAACAGCCTTTATCCTGGCATTTTTAGAGGAGAAACATGCACCTGACTGAACAACAATAAATTGTTCACCTCTTGTTACAGAATTAATGGAGGGGGATAATACCGCACTATATTTAATATTATCGCGGGGAAAGTACCAGAAAGCCAAGAAAGCATTTCCATTCGAACTTGATATTGTATAAATAGGAGTAGCAATTAGACCAAGACCACTAATTATATACCCTAAGGCAACTCCGGCATTGGTAACAAATCGGCCATTCTCAAAATATAATGTTAGGTATGCCGAATCGGTAAGCCGTTTTCTATGCACTTTAAATTGATGAGTCTCTTTATTAAATCTATTAATACATGCATCTAGAGTAGAATCTATTTTAGGTAGGTAAACATTGTTCATGGTAGCACTGTCAATATTCCATTCTACTCCAATATCTTTAATATTTTGTTTCTGTATTTCTGGAATTCTTAGGGTAGTACAAGATACAAGAAAAGTGGCTATTAAAATAAAGGTTGTTAGTCTTATCATGTTGATGTTCTATATTTTGAACCATACAAAATTAGAAATTAGATTATAAATACCAAATAGTTACAGTTAATTCTTAATCGTGCTTATATGTTGTAAGGTATAAAAAATTATCCGTTTTGTTATTACATGGTGCTTTTAATATAATTATTTTGCCTCTATTGGAATGTTCAATACTTATCAAACCAAGAACAAAACCAATTTTCCAAACTTGCTACACCCTATTTCCTACTTCATTTCGGGCTAATCCTATTTCCTTTGGCTGGGAAACTATTAGGTACAGCTTTGAAGCAATTAGTTTTGGTTTGAAAGTAATTAGTTTTAATATCCCAGAACATTGTTTCACCACACAAGGAAAGTGGTATCATTCCAAAAGAAATATATTACAAGTTGAAGAACTATTCTGCAGTTAGAAACGCAAAAGTTTCGCTACTAAAGAAAGTTTCTACAGTTACCTTACTAATTCCTACGGTTTCAATACTAAGAGTTTCAATTCCAATACTATTAGCTTCACTCCAAATAACTTTACCTACAGTTGCAATCCTAAATGCTTTACAGTTCAAGATAAATTGTTTTGCCGAACTGTAATTACAATCGCAGCTGAAAACGTATTACCATTATTTCTGCAAAAGAGCCTCCTTCTTTTGCATGGCTATTGCGCTGAGTCCTGACGATAGTGCTTTATTGCCATAATGATAGTAGTATTCTCCAATAATATCCTCCAAAAGTTTTATGACTATAGTAGAAAAGGTAAAAAATACTTACCTCGTTGTTATAATGTACATCTATAAACTTACAACATATTTTAGTACTATAAGAAACTTTAAGCTGTTAAATAGATACCACCAGAAGGTGGTTGCTAATAGGTTCGCTGCATTATTGCTAATAAGGATAGGAAATGATACTAATAGTTTTTACACTTTCTTTATATGTTTCAGTTTAATATTTTTGGCACTTTCTTTTCGCATTACGTGCATGGGAATAGCTACTCCTAAAGCGAGAGACATAATGATAAATAAAGTTTTTACCCCATTATTTACTGTATCAGAAAGTATAGTATTATAGTCCATGCCTACATTTCCACTCAGTTTTATTAGTCCCAACATAGTCCGATAAGCAAATATTCCTGGTATTAAAGGAATTACAGAAGGAATAGCAAAAATCATGGGTGGTACATGTCGGAAGTGTGCTATTGGTATGCTAAGTATGCCCACTACCGATGCTCCTGCAAAAGCAGCAAGTACCACTCCGAAGGTATAGTGCAACAATAGAAACTTGAGTAAGCCCCCTATCGCGCCACCTAAATAAAGTGCAAATAAGGTTCGTGGTGGCACATTGAAGAGTATGCCAAATCCTACAGCGCCCCAACCACACCAGAACGCTTTTAATAATATGATAATTAACCAATCCATGTTACTATTATTTAAGATTATAAATCAGCATCGACGTTAATAAACCCAATGCCAATGCCATAGAAACCATTAAGGCATTGATGCCTCTTACTATACCATTCAGAATATTGCCATCTATTAAATCGGTAAAACAATTTATTAAGGGTACTCCTGGAATAAGGAATAATACAGATGTAGCAAAAGCATGTTCAAGATTAATAGGCAGGCCAGCTTTAATAAAAGCGCCAGCAAAAAGAGTAGCCACCAAAGCGCCTACATAAACACATATATAAGGATTAAATTTCTTTTTTATGGCTTCCTGTCGTACAAATAGACCACAGAAAGTAGCCCCAAAAGTGATAGCTAATTCTGGGATTGTTCCTCCAAAGGAGAAGCAGAATGCGGAACCTGCAAGACTAACAAACAACAGAATAATTAATCTGGGGTAATGTGGTAATTTCAGTAGCTGGTCGAAAGTTTCTTTTACTTCCTGAATAGATAGATTATCCTCTACAGCTCTCCAGCTTAAGCGACTAATACCAGAAATAGTTTTAAAATTTACGCCCTGTACAGGAATACTTCTAATACCATTAAAATAAGGATTGTCTTCCTCATCGTTAAGGGTAAGGGATACCGATTTGGGTTGGATAGAAATATGTGCATTATAATCGTAAATACTAGCAAATCTTCGCATGGTAATTCTTATCCTGCTACAACTTGCCCCAGAACTTAATAAGGCTACGCCAACATCGAGTAACAGAGATCCAAGCTCCTTTGCTTCAGAGGTTTTACTTAGCTGCATATATTTTGTTCGTTTTGCTCGAGTGCAAAAATAAGCCTAACCTACTTTTTACAGGCTGACGAACTTCAGTATAATTCTATATAACACATGATAGATATTAGTCAAAAGGGTAAAATTGAACCATAGAGATACATCGTAAGGGAGTTGTATGGCTTGTTTTTCAATAAGATATAGTTACATAAAGGAAGCTTTAAATTCAACTATTCATAGGGAATGATGTTTGATTATTTTACTCAAATACATAGAGCACAGCGTATAGGTAAATCTATTGACCAAGACTTGCAATTCGTTTTTAGGCTTTTCGTTATAATCAATCTTTATTTAAGCCACTTCAGTATTTTGTCGCTATTGGGTTTAGTGGTGCTGGAGAAATGTTCCAGGAGATGGCCCTCTTCATCTAACATAAACTTGTTGAAATTCCAGGTGATTGTTGCATCTAATACTCCATTCTCTTTTTTATTGCAAAGCCATTTGTATATAGGAGCTTTATCTTTGCCTCTTACATGTATTTTGGCTGCTAATGGAAAAGTAACTCCATAATTCTTCTTGCAAAAGCTATTGATAGTTTCGTTAGTACCGGGATCCTGCGCCAGAAACTGATTGCATGGAAATCCAAGGATCACCAGCCTGCCGGCATATTTTTTACTCAGTGCTTCAAGTTGCTCATACTGAGGAGTATTTCCACATTTTGAAGCCACATTTACAAATAATATTTTTTTTGTATTTTAT
>Ga0214192_1000674_pt1 | contig 20721 bp, 27 predicted proteins | sample TroBogEpilimnion_44_FD_153030 | JGI IMG/M metagenome (GOLD analysis project Ga0214192, IMG submission 153030) | Freshwater microbial communities from Trout Bog Lake, WI - 29JUL2008 epilimnion | ecosystem: Environmental > Aquatic > Freshwater > Lake > Epilimnion/Euphotic zone | place: Trout Bog... | reverse complement strand
CAAATATTTTTTTTCTGAATTCTGAGCCGAAAATAATTTCTATTTGAAAAGAGTAAAATAATAAGATATTAATAAAGTCATAAGATAATAATAAATAATAAAAAGATGATATAAATAAAAGATAGTAAGGGGGTATATGAGGAAAGAAAAATAAAGATATATAAAATATATATAAGAATTTTTTAGAATTCTTGTATAGATTTTTTTTAGATTTCCGGGAAAATGTAATTCAGTTTTACCCACTTCCTTTTTTTACAAAATTCTGAAATCAGATTTTTCTGTTCAAAAATTCATATAAAGATATTATCTTATTTATTTAATTCTTTTGCTAATTCTTTGGGTGTCTGATGAAATAAATAAGTTTCTTGATCCATATATATAAATTAGATACTAAAACTTCTTTTTCTTATTTGTTGTTTATTAATAAATAACAAATAAAACCTTTTTAGTTGTAAAAACGACCAATCAGAAAAATCATTCATTCTTTTCTAAATCATTATTTAGATTTTCTAATATTTGAGACATGACTCTTAAATCTTGATTTACAATTTGGACTGTCTGATTCATTTGTTTTGGTGTCGGATACTTTTTTCTACCTTTCAGATTGTGTGGGAGACCTTCCTTTCTGGAAATTGGCTTGTCATCTCTAAAGAATGTATATTCCCCGTTCACTATCCGGACATCTGCTTTAGGTAATACCATTCCCTTTCTATCCTTTCTTTCGTAAAAATAATATACTAAACTATATCTATTTCCTTCAAAATCTTCCACACTATGTAAAACTTTAGAAAAGTCTGTAATTATTGGTTTATATTTAATGTCATGACTACCAGATAATTCTCCTTCATGAATTAATAAATTACCTTTTGAATAGTCTCCAAATCCTACTAAGAAAGATTCTCCTTTATTATTTTTATCATAATGCTTATCTGCTTTATAATTCTGATTAATAGTTATAGAGTTCCAAGGAATATTTACATATTTCTTACCAAACTCTAAAAGATGGTAATAGAGTTTTGCTCTTAACCAACAATTTCTGGAATAATCTGGTAATAGATTTCTGCGGTTCACAACACCAAACACTTGAGACCTTCCTGCCCCTGATGTTAATCTATAATAATTTATTGGAATCGGATTTTTATTTATTTCAAATAATATATCTTTAAAGGCTTCTTGGGGAATCATACAATAGTATTAGAAACTATTTTCTTTTTGCTATCTTCTTTTCTTTACGCAGATAAGATAAAGTAGCAGCTATCTTTTGTTTCTCAGCATGTTCTTTTGTTAATGCTTTCTTTGATAATAAAGTTCCACCTTCAGATTTAACTTTATAACCACCAGAAACCTTTACCACCTTATAAGGCATTTTCTAATTAAATTCCATTATTATTGTTTTAGTTTCAATATGAAATCGTAAGGGATTTTCTTCATTTAGTTTTTTCTGTTCTTTTTTCTCTTTACGATATTCTAATAAACATTCTTTACACCATGATATTGTCCCATCTATATATGTCTTTGTATTTTTGGTTTTATAAAAAAAATCTAATTCTAAGAATTTGTTACACTTTTTACAAAACTTTCCCATCTAAAATATAATCTGATTATTTATTATAAGATGGAACCACATTTTCCGCAGAAAATCGTTAAATTTAATAATCCTAATCTTGTTAATCTTTATAATTATATTGATATCTCTGGATTCCCGGAAGATAAAAAATATATTTCTACCATCACAGAACATAACATACAACCAGAAATATCCTTTTCTAACATAGAAGAGTTTGTAAGCACTTTTCGGAATGATAAAGATTTACAAAAAGTTCCCTTACCTGAACGCATGTATGAAAAGTTCAATATTCCTAAACCAGAAATTATGTCATTAAACTCTTATCTTTTTAATAGTATTAAAGCATGTATGAGTGCTGGATTTCAATCTGAAACAAGAACTCCTAAAGATAATATCATTAGACCTATGCCTTTTATCTCAACTATTCATTACAAAGATTTATCTGGTAATGATTGCGTTATTCATTCAACTATTAAAGGTGATACTTCTCTTTAATATGTCTTAATGCTTGAGTTTTACTTTTGAACTCCCACAGATAGTGAAAACTCCAAAATCCAGCAGTCAGAGGATCATTCCAATCCTCATTCTTTTTATGTCTTTGAATATATCTCTCTCTTCTTTCTTCGTCATGATGTAATGTATAGTCTGACATTCCTGACGCTCCAAATGATACTTTTCTCTCGCGACCATTTACATCCAAAAACGCATCATATTTCTTTGATGGGTTTGTGGATTTCTCAATTCTTAATAACTTCATCTACCATTTCTCATTATTGTTTTTATACGATTTTTTAATTTGTTATCTATTTCTTTTATAACCCACTTTAAATACTCTCCTCTTAATTCTTGTTCTTTATCATAATAAATTGGTTGATTATACATATCTGTCCCTACTTGAATAAGACTATCATATTTATTATTAAAATCAAAATTTAAATTTAATTTATATAATCTATTATTATTTATATTTTCTAATAAATTATCTACATAATTATAAGAATTCATATAACTGTTATAATCAAAATTTATCTCAGATATACTTGTTTCTATAATAAAATTATCAATAAGTTTTCTTTTCTTTTTCTTATAATCTTCCATATATCCTTATATTAGATATTAAAAACCATTATTTGAACGGTAGCGTGTTCTGGTTGCTGGAGCAAGTTGTATAGGTGCTTCTCGTCGTAATGTATTTAATTCTGGAGCAGTTGATGGATTAGCATCTCTTATATCTTCATATCTTACCTCCATATGATTTGGGCGACTGATTTGTCTTTCTATGTCTCGTCGTCTCATATCCATTATCACACCTCTAATTTCTTCAGGGCTATAACCTTTTGCTTCTAAATCTTGTACCTTACGCTGTAATTCTTTAGAGGCAAGTTCACCAAAAAATTCTGTTAGATTTCTCTGGGATTGATCCAATTCTACTGGAGGTCTCATCCACTGATGAGGCATATTTGCTTCATCTGTTTGTCTTTCTAAGATTCCTAATGAACTTAATAAATCAGCTGGATATTCATATACATTAGCATCCGTATTAGTCCAATTGGCTCTTTCTACTTGATTACCATAACCAGCAGGACCTGGCTTTCCTAATGGATAGTATCCCGGTTCTCTTTTGATTTGGTTAAATTCTCCGTAATATGGGGCTTTTTTGTTATATCTTACTTTATTACCCACATCTGTAAAATTATTAATTGGATTACCAATATCTTGACCGTGTAAATAACCAGAAAAACTCACCCCTTCTACCTCTTTGGGGTAAACATAGTCATAACCACCTTTAGTGCCTTGGATATCATTAATACCTTGTTTATAGACACTTCTGGCAGTATATGTCTGGGATGTAGCCTTTTCTGGATTTCTATACCCAATCTTATCTAAATAATCCTGTACGTGAGAATTGTAAGTCTTCATCTATATATTATTTTTTTAATAATCTATCTAATAAATCATATCCCGTTAATGGTTGTGTTTGTTTCATAGGTTTTGGTTCTTTATAATTTTGAATTACTTGTGATGGTTGTTCTATTGTTTGTTCTTCTTTAAAGTTTTTGACTCTGGGCTTTCGTTTTATTTCTTTCTCTAGGACTAATGGAGGCGGTGGGAGTAATAAAAATGCTATTTCGTTTTTAAATTGATGTAAATCATCTTTTGTTAAATAATTCTGTGGTTTAGATTCTTGAGGTTGGGGGACTGGTTTAGTATTTACCATTTCTGTTTTAGGGGGAGTGGGTTCTGGCTCAGAGTCGGAAGACAATTCTATAGAAACCGATCGCTGTGGTGGTTTTTCTTTCTTTTTCCTTCCACCTACTTTCTCACCTTTCTCTCGTCGTTCTTTCATTTTGGCTAACATACTCTGAGTTGCCTTTTTCTGAGCTTCAGTTCGTTCCTTCTTGGGCTTCTCCATATAATCATATATTAGATTTAATATTTAATACAATAGTTTAATACCAGATAACTATTAACAAGTGAGAAAGCAGCACCATTTGAACCAGAGTTAGTTATTGTATTACCTGACGCATCATAGATTACTGCTGTTGTATTGGGGCCTCCCACATTTGGATATCCAGAAGTATTACCACTACCAGATGCTAAAGATGTTCCACCACCTTGAAAAGTTCCATGAGCGTGTGATGCGATATTTGAAGGTGTAAGGGCATATGAATCTGCTCCACCAGTTCCACCAATCGCATAATTAGAACCATTATAACCTCTTATTGTTCTTGCTTGTGCGTTCGGAAGATTAAAAGTCACATTATTTGTTTTGGTGACTGTTCCACCAGAACCAGAACCAGAACCTGATGCAATGTTAACTAATACTGTAGTTGGTGAAGCAAAAGTAACAAGTCCATTATAAATAACGCTTCCAGTATTAAAAGAACATGAATCTCCACTACTTAAATAAAGATTAGTTGCTGGGCTAGTCCAATTTAGAGTAAGAACTGTGCCAGAAATACCCCATGATGTCACAGAAACTGCCCCTCCATTACCAGAACCATATGTGGTTCCTAATATAGCAAATAAATCTGCGTAATTATTTCTGCTAATAGCACTACCATCGCAATTAAAATAACCAGCTGGGGGAGTTGATACTGGATATTGAATAATTGTACCAGTTGGCACTAATTCGCCATTTTGGGTTGAACCATAAGTAGAACCCCAATATGGATAAGGTTTTCCTAATCCTGGAATACCAGCACTCATCTAATATGGTTTAATACTGGATATTTGATTTAAAAGATTTTGATTTGATAGGTTCACTATTGTTGTCATCGTTGATAGTTTAACATTAATTACTGTAGATAGTGATGCTTTATAATCTGGGTCGTTTGTTTTTAGCCAATCATTATATAAATCTTTTGCTATATTTAAATTGAAAGATGGCGGGATATACTGTGGTGCGTTCATTCTACTAAATATATTTTTTATGTATCATAATTATTTCCACCAGATGGGAAATATCTTGCGTTTGCTAATCCCATTTGTAAGGTCATTGTATATCTTGACGCACTGGGGTCAGAGTAAATAATATTGTATGTTGTAAAACCAGTAGAAACATAACAACCAGATTGTAATGTTGTAAATGTAGAATAACCAGTATCTGGTGTGGGAATTGTAATAAACGCATCTTTCTGGTCAAAAGAAGATACATACATCCCTGGAGTGTATAAGATACTTCCATTGATGGTCGCATTACCAGCAGCAGATGTTAAAGATAATATTGCCTTCTGTTGGATTCCAAAATTACCAGTTCTTGGAAATCGGACATTAGAATATAATAAGATACCCACACCGCCAGCATTATTGCCATTAATTGCGAATGTAGATATTGGAACATTCTGTAATGTAGAATTGAAGTTTAATGGTTTATTATTGACACTACTTAGATATGCTTTTGGAGCAGATAAGAAGTTTGTATTGAAAGAACTAATAGATGCTATTCCGCTTGTTAATGAGGCTGAGCTGATGTTTATAGTTGATATACTATTACTAAATATATTAGCAGTATTTATATTACTGCTATTAATTGTGGAGGTATAAATTGTATTTAAATTACTAATGCTATTATTCTGGAAATCCATATTAGCATACATTGTCATTGGATTATAGACACTGATAGCACCATATGCTGTATAACTTCTTAATCTATCTACATTCATTTCTGGGGAATAGATGTTTAATGCTTGAATATATGATGAGTAAATATTACCACAATGAAGATTAGAAGTTACTACATCATTAGTATTACATAAATTATTACCATTCATATTGACATCTCCCTCAGCATTAAATCTCCACCAATCAGAAGCAATAGCATTACTATTAATTCCACTATTATAACATATAAAAGCATTAGATGAAAACAACTGATTAGTATAAAAACCATCTATATTTACAAAATTAATGAAACTGCTGATATTAGCATATCCACCATTTAACTCATCGCCTATTAAGGTAAGATTGTTATTAGAATTATCTCTTATTAAGAATGGCTTCTTATTCGCACTAATGCTATAGAATCCTGTTGGATTTCCTAAGATATCATAAAATTGCTCTGATGTTAATGATGCTGTATTATAAACATTTAATGAAATATCTTGGAATTGTATTCCAAGAGTTGTTATACTTGAAACAGAATCTATATTGAAATACTGGAAATTAACATCATTCTGGGCAACGAAGGCACTCCATTCTGACGCTACTGGCGTCCATGTAAGATTGCTATTATAACTAAAATAACCATTATAATATCTAAATAATAGATAATCTGGACTATCAGATATTCCATAATATGTTTGATTGACCCATAGATTATTGACATTAGATATATCATTTTGTTGGAGATTAAGAGAATTACAGAAATTAATTGATGTATTTAAATATGTGTTGATATTATCTACATTTAAATATTGATTATAAAGATAACTATCCACGATAACACCATTACCGTCATTAGATAAATGAAGATATCCATCAGATTGTTCTGAAATATAACCATTTGTCTCAGATAATAATTCATAGAAGTTAGCGGTGCCTATATTTGTCAATCTATTAAAATTAATGTTTAAATCATTACTAAATGTTATATTAGTATTACTATAACTATTTACATAATCTACAAATAAGTTTTCAGTATATGGAATAGAATCAAAGACAATAGAATTATTTGTATTAGATAAGTGTAAGTATCCATCATTAGCAGTATTTAAATAAGAGTTATCCGCATGATTTACTAAGTTAAGATAATTTACATTAGATAGACTATTTACAAAATTTAAATTTACATCAGAGATTGCTTTATATAAAGACCATTGATTGACATTAGATGTTATAGAAGATGTTTGATTAGTAGATAATCTGTTTAAGATTCCAAGATTAGTACTGATATTATTAGCATAAGAACCATTTAAAGAAGATATAGTAGCATTTGAAACAAATAAGTTAGCATTTATTACAAAGTTTCCCAGTGTAGATATTGTGCTATTATTATAATCATATCCGTTGAAATATACATTTAAGAATGATGTAGAAATGTTTTGAGATATAGAAGTATTATTCTGATACAATGAAGAAAGTCCAGTGATGGTAGAAATAGAAGATAAGATTCCAAGATAATTGCTATCAATATAATTTAATGTTAATGGTGTAATAATTGATGATGGAAGATAATCTTTAATGCTGCTGCGAGCGTAAAAGATATTTGATAAATTATTAGTTATAGTATTCTTAAGATTAAGATTGCTAAAGTTGGCTTTGCCTTCATAAGTAAACGTGGATAATGTTGTAGAGACTCCTTGGATTACATTAGAAGTTATAAGACCATAATTTCCTAAAGTGGAATTATAAGATGATACATTTCTTAGATTTTCTAAAATAGTAGAATGTAAAGTGACAGTAGAAAATAATACTGTTGAAATATAAATTGTTGATGTAATGGAAGAAATTGTTGAATAGTATCTTAAAGTAGAATCATAGTAATTGATTGTGGAAAATGTGGATACTGGAACAAATCTAAAATCATTACCATAATTAAAATTTTGATTGTAGCCAACTAAATAAGAAATATTCTTTATGAAAGAATTAGATGTGTAGCCTTGTATGCTATTAACATTCAAAACATCTAAACCTATTCCATTATCTGTATAACCTACTATATCTTCACAATTGTATAAATGAGAGCGTTGTGATGTATTAGAACCATATCGTGGAACTTCTCCACCATAACCAAGATATAAATCTCCTTCTGTGTAAATATAATTGACATCAGTAGAATAGATATTCATTTCTGTGCCTATAGCACTCCCCTTGATACCAATAGAAGCCATATCATTTCTTGAACCAAGACCACCACCATTAACTATGGAAGTTTGGATACCCCCACCAAAGAATCCTGCTGGAGCCCACTGATCGATAGCACAGACTTGGGCGAAGTTGAATGGAGCAACAACAGAAGCATATCCAGCATACATCTGATTGCTGAAAGTCGCTAATGTCTGATTTACCCCACCAGTTATTGTAATACGAGAAGGACCCAATAATTCACCATATATATTTATAGCACTATCAGCATTAATTTCTACTAAAGCAGATGTATTAGGAATTTTTTCAGTAATTGTATCATAGTTAAATCTCATGTAAGCACCAGCACCAGAACCAGCAGTTCCAAAATATCCACGACCTCTATAATCATAAGAAGTATAAAAAGGAAATTCGTCTTGTGGAACAATCAATCTATAATTATGACTTAATGCTTGAATCAAACCAGTTGGAACAATAATACCATCAGTAGCCATTTTAAATTCATTTGTTGTAAATGTAAAATCTGTTGTGATACTTTCAACATCAAAACTATTAGTAGCAAGATTTACATTACAAAAAAACTGATTCATATTAGGGACGCTGTAAGTATTTGGGTCGCCAGTAATTAAATTATTATTAAGATATAAGTTATTTGATATTCCATTAAAAACTCCACCACCATTTACATATAATGTATTTATATTACTAATATTATTACCATTAGCATTTATAGTTGTTAAAGCTGGAAAAAAACTCCAATTAGAAAATGATGACGGATTATATATCGTAGAAAAGTTTGATAAAACTCCTAACGATGTTGATATGTTATTAGCATAACTACCAGATAATGAAGAGATGGAAAGTGATGATATATTACCTTTTAATGATGATAGATTAGAAAAAGAACCATTAATAGAAGATAAAGTGTACGCATTTAAAGTTGATGTTAAACTTGTATTTGTTTTTAATGATGATATAAAAGCATTAGAGGCTCTAAATTGATATGTGGAAATATTTGATGCTACTATATTTATAGTGCTGAGAGTATTAGTATTTAAAATGCTATATCCATTTCCTTGTATATTATATATCATAGGATATTTACTCCAGTCTAAAATTGATGTTGAGATAGTGGATAACAAGATATCATTACCATTAATATACAATTGACCGTTTACTGCGGTTAAGACATCGTATCCATTTGGTTGAGTATCATCTGTTAGAAACAATTTATTAGTAAGTATGTTGTTAGAAGAGATATCTGTTGTAATTATATGAATACTGGATACATAGTTCGCTATAGATATATTTACTTCTGTAGTATTAGCAGATAAATCTACAACACTTATATAATTGGCAGATATGTCTGCTACTTGTATTTTATTAGCGGATATATCTGTTGCTGATATATCTATTACAGTAATTTTTGAAGCAGATAAGTCTTGAACTATTAAATAAGGATAATCTGTAGGTAAAGGGATTTTATTTCCATTCGTAATTCCTATATACCAATTTGAATCTATTAAATTAGTATATAGAGTTTGTCTTTGTTCTTTATTTGTGTTATTCTGCCAATTGGTTATACCTATGTTTTGGTTCCAAGTTGCCATCTCTAATAATCATGATATTTAAAAGCTATCTCTAAATTTACTTGAGCGTTGTCTGGTAGCATATATGCTTGAGACGCATCATCCAACATCTCTATAGATACATTATTAAATGAATCTTGTGCTATCTTTGTTAAGAAGTTGATCGTCAAGGCTGTATAGTTTGTTACTCCTAATTGGGGACTGTTTACTGGTATAACACATAATAGATTATGTCTATTATTTGAACCCATAGCAGAACCTACTGCGATATTTGAATACAAATAGATACACTGAGTTCTTACAAGGTTGGGATAAGAGTCTGGAGTTATATTGACTCCTCCTAAAACTGCTACCATAGAATTAGCATTTGTATTATTTTGGTAAATTGATGGTTGAGAAAATCCTACTCTTATATTAAGTGGATAACCAGCAACAAAATTATAAGTTGAATTAGGATTTACTGTCTCACCGGGCGGTAAAGAAACATTATTAAACATAGTCTGTAAGAGTGGGTTATCATATCCCACCATTTCATAATATTTAGTATTATCTGAACCCGTGAATATAATCTTGTTCTGTGTGTTATCGTAAGAGAAAGAGCAATCATTAGCTGTAAAATAAGGATTGTAAGAAGCATTATCATTAGCGGCTGCTTGATTTAATAAGACTACAAAATCTTCATAAGAAGATATATAACGATTTATAGCATAAGTACCAGAATTTGGTAAATATCCATAAGGCAGAAGTCTAATCATTTTTACATTAGAAATTGTTATAGCGTCAGTCTGAGCATTTTTCTTAGCATAGACAAACTGTAAACTGTAATCTGGAAGATTTGGCATAGGAGTTGGAATTGTCGCACGGAGTAATTGACATCTTTCAGCATTTAAAATAGGAGTTGTATAGTTTGCTTGGAATGTGTTATAAAATCCATTATAAGGAGTTTGAGTATCATCTGAACTATTAATGAATATTCTATCTGGCTGATTCACATAAGATTTTACTGGCATTCTAAACTATATTAATAATATTCTACTCCAATTTCTAAATTTATATTTTCTGAATCTGGGAAATTAAAATCATCATTAGTATCTGTTTTAAAACTAAATTCTATTGTATAGATTTCTTTTGGGATATTATATAAAGGATATTTCTGGGTATTATTGTAGTATGCCACACCTAATGCGGAAGTGTTTAGTGGGACGGACATTAAGAAGTTTGGACTGCCACCATTTTCTGAACTGTAAGATGATGAAGACACAACATTACAAAACACATTTACATTTTGACTATATACAAGGCATCCATAACTTTCCGCAGTATATCTGTTCGTGTTATAAGCAAGACCCAAAGCATTTGGATAATAATCGGGAACAGGTCTTAAACGATTCTTATAAGCAATAGAATCTAATTGTTCCCCAGACCATGTCATTCCTAATCTCATATTTAATGTTCTTCCCTTTACATAAGGTTGTCCTCCCATTCCTTGGATTCCATAATTATTTGTTGTGAATCCACTTAATAATATTGATGCTTCTAAAACATTAGGATCGTCATAACCACAATAAGTATAAAAATATTGTAAATTACCATCACCATCATAGATATTATTACCAACAAAATAGAATTTATTATTGGATGAATCAAATCCAATAGAAATATCTCCACTTATAAAATATGGATTATTATTATCATTTACACATGCTTGAGATAAATCATAAGCTAAATCTTGGTATGTGTTATAATATCTATTAATTGGATATTGTGATGGCACTAAATCTCTTGAGTAATAAGAGGGGGTTAGTCTTATACACTGAAGGTATTGAATATCTGGTGGGACTGGTTCTTGATAAGGAGTTTGAAGAGGGAGTCTATAATACCAGAAAACTAATTCAGAATCTGGGATGTTAGGAGTGATGATTGGAACAGTTGCTTTTAACAAACAAATAGATTTTACATTTAAGAGTGGGATTTTTAGATTTATTCGGAATGTGTTAAAAAATCCAATAGGAGTGGAAGAATATACAATTTCCCCACTATCATCTTTACTATTAAGTGATATCTTATCTGGCTGATAAACAACACTTTTAAATCTATTATAAATATTAACTATATCAGAGTTTCTTAAATTAGTTAGTGCTTCTTGTAATGCTTCCATCTAATTAATTGTTATAGATATTTCTATTATAGTTATTTTCTGAACCAGTAGCCCATCGCAAATTAGAAACATGGTTATTTCTAGGATTTCTGTCTATGTGATCCACATAAGGTTTAGATTCTGGGTTTGGGATAAATGTCAACGCTACAAGACGATGGATAGCATATTTCTTTTTTTTTAGAGAAATTCTGTAGTATGGATTTCCTGCCAGAAATGGTTTTAATTGTTTCTTTTTATTAAAGATATTACCGGAAATATCTATATAATAGCCTTCTAAATTAGGCACATTTGCTATTGGTTGTTTAGATTCCATATATTAAGATATGAGAGTTTTAAAATTCTATAACAAAGATTTTAGGATTGTAAAAAGTTTTTGAACCTTTCATTTCTATTAAAGATGTTGTAATGTTAAATTGTGGAACTCTTAACAAGAGTTCTTTTAACAATCTAATTTTAAGTTTGGTTTGTCTTTTTTCTAAGTTTTTATAATAGTAATTCTTTCTATATTTTTCTTTATTTTCATTATAATATTGTCTATGATATAGATTTATTAATTCTTTATTTAATTTATTATATTCTTTTTGGTATTCTAATTTCTTATCTCTATTGAAATAATAATAGGACATAGATAGAAAATATAATTTGTTTTTAAATCTATTTTTATTATATAATGGATTATATTGTATGTATTCCATCATATAATAGAGCGAATGCGTTAAAAACTCATACATTAAGAGTTTTAGAGGAAGGATTGATAGAAAAATCTAAGATTTATATTTTTGTAGCGAATGATGAGGAGTTTCTGAATTACAGAAAAGTGAATCCAGAGTATAAAATAGTGGTGGGAGTTTTAGGATTAAGAGATCAAAGAAATTTTATTAGTAATTATTTTCCACAAGGTTATAATATATTATCTATAGATGATGATATAGAAGGATTTTATAAAAAAGAAAATAATAAATTAGTTTTAATACAAGATTTAAATTCTTTATTCACTACTTGTTTTCTTGATATTATTAATAGTGATATTAAGTTATTTGGTTTCTATCCTGTCCTTAATAATTTGTTTATGAAACAAACTATTACAGATGACTTGAGATTTATAATAGGAAGTTGTTTTGGTTATATTAATTCTGGTATCTTTACAACTATTACTGAGAAAGATGATTATGAAAGAACAATATTATATTATCTTAGAGATAAGGGAGTTTTAAGATATAATAGTATTAGTATGAAAACTAAATATTACAAAAATAAAGGAGGTTTACAATCTGATGGTTACAAAGATAGATATGAAAAACAATTAGAAGCAGTAAAATATTTATTAGAAAAGTATCCAGAATATGTTAAAAGAAAGAAATCTTTTAAAAGTGGATTTCCAGAAATTAGGTTGTTTGAGAAAAAATAGGCAGCCGCCCTCCAAAATGGAAAAGTGAAGGAGTGAATAGTTGAAGGTTTTTCAAAAACTAAAGCTATATAATTCTTTTTTTTTTTTATTTTTCCCATTTTTTTACTTTTTTTTCTTTTTCTATAGGATAAGTTTTTAACCATCCTTCACTCTTCACCTTTCACTTTAATAAAAATAGAATTCATTTATCCCTTTTTATAACAATTTCCAAAATTAGTATGTTTATAAATCACAAGACCATCTCTAACTATCTCTATAAATCGTTTCCCTAGTGAAAGAGCATTAGTTGCTCCAACAGCAACACAATTCTCTTTTTTACACCAATTAGAATAAACTATAAAGAGGTCGCTCATAGTTAACCAATCATCCCAATCATCTCCAATTGTTCTAATAAACTTCCTTTCTAGATTTTCTTCTAAATCTAATACTATCTCTTTATAATCAGATTGAGGGAGAGTCATGGGATTAAAATCACTAATATCAATACTTTCTAAATAATTTCCAATAGTAGCACCAGCCTCTTTGGTAAACAATACACTTCTAACTTCAACCCAGAATGGTTTATCTTTACATTTCAAACTAGAAGAATTATAGAGAGCAAATCTTCTATCTGTTTCAGTTAATTTAATAGGATTACCTTTGTTAGTAGTGAAAACAAATCTATTAAAATTCTGAACTGTAAATTTTTTATCATTTTTAGGATTAAATTCTTGGGTTTCAGAAGTAATAAATGATTTTAAAATATCATCATTTTCATAACACACCATTTTATTCGCTTCTTCTAATTTAACTAATACTTTATTTGCTCTTGAAGCATCATGCTTTTCAAATAGTTGCTGTGTCTTATTATAGTTATAATAATAAGTATTACCAATAATAAAGTTACCAATAAAATCAAATAATGTATCTTTACCAGAACCTTCTAAACCAGTAATAACAAGACAAGTCTTAGGAATATCATAAGGTTTTTGAATCATGTGAGCTATCCAATTGAGAAGATATTTTCTTGTTTCTGGTTTTTCATTAGATAGTAAATCTAAAAGAATATTAAATAATTCTAAAACTCTAGGATTAGAATCCATGGTATTAAACTTATATTCAAATTGTATAGGAAGTTTATCTTCTTTAATATAAATAGGAATAAGAGTTTTCATACAATTAATATTTTTAACACTACCTCCATAATTAAAGAGTTTAATGCCAGTAGGACTATTCTGTTTGAATTGTAATAAAGATTTATTAGAAGTGATAGCACTATCAATATCATTTTTAGAACATCCCCATCTTTCAGTTTCATGATTAAAAATAAAAATATCATTTCCAACTCTTCTTGCTTCCACTATTTTAGAAAACTCCTCAGCAGCATAAGAATCGTCTATAATAACATTTTCAGGTACAAGATTTTCTATAACAAAATCAAAAGAATGATTTAATTCTTTGACATCAAATTCTATTTTATAATTCATTTTAGTTGAAATATAAGATTCCATTTCTCGCAAAATAGAAAAAGGGAAATTAGTTTCATTATCTAATTTTCTTATAAATCCTCCATCAAATATTAAAACTTCAAATGGTCTATTAATACTTTTAAGATATTCATTAGCACATAATAAAATTTTATTTTCAATATCTTGAGCGTAAATAGCACATAATGAACTAAGAGGATTGCGTTTTTCTAATTTCTTAGCATGTTTAAGAATCTCTGGATGTTTAAGACCAATATTATTGGAAATATGTATAAGTTCTTCATATAGTTTAGGGAAAATTGGATGTTCGTTTCTACTATCTCCAAAAAAGACACTTATACATATTTCTTTAGCTTCACATCTTAATTTATTATATTTAATCATAATATCAGAAATAATAATATCTCTATTATCAACAAACTCTTTAATAGTATCACAAATCCAACCTTCTTTCTTAGCCAATTCTAATAAAATAATAGGTTGTGCGTTTTTCATGTCAATATCCCAATAATATTTCTTTGCTAAACATGCTCTAATTTCTTTAGGAAATGCTTGTAATCCTATGCTATTCATAACATACAATCTTCCAATAGCCAGAGTTTTCCAATCTTTTCCATAAGCATATTCCACATGAACTTTATTTCCGTTAACTGTTCGTTTCTTATAAGCACGAAGTCTTTTCTTGGAATCATGATTAACCCCATTATGGCGTAATAATGATTCCATAGCGTCAATATCATATATCTCGGTGAGTAGCATTTTCTATATATATAAAATATTTTTTATTTAAGTAGCCGGGTTATTCAAAACTTCAGAAATATTTTCAACCGGGGATTTATCCTTATTTTTTTTAGAACGCTTCTTATTTTTTTCTGCCGATCGGGCTAATTCTTTCTTATACCATCCGAAACCATATAATATATCATAAAGTGTTGTTCCATCATCTAATACTTGTATTAACTCAGCAAGGGTTTTATTTCCACGAGGCATTTTTTCTTTCTATTTATAAGAAAAGAAAATCTTTTAAACCGGGAAGAAAACCAACTAACTTTCATCTTTAAACAAAGATTCAAACCCGTTAAGTTTCTTATCTATAAATTTTTGTTCCTCCTTTTGTTATACCTGAAAAAATAGGTATTTTTGGTCTTCCTCGTGTTCTTGTATTTGTTCCTGTATCAACAGTTGGAATAGGAGAAACAATAGAAGGTGGGGGTGTAGAAACTCTGCTCGGTGGTTGTGTGGAGACTATACTTGGAGTAGGAGAAGATTCCAATTGATGGTACACCCTTCTAAGACTTTCTTCAAATTGTTTTCTATCTGGTTGTGGAGTAGATGGCATAGGAGAAATAGATTCTGATATAGGTCTAAATCCAAAATCATTTCTTTTAATTACATATTGAGGAGTAATATTGGCTTGTGTCTCTTTTGTAGCTAAATCTGGTTTTGGTTTAGGATTTAAATTATCATAAAAATCTGGCATTTTTTTTAAAGCAGAAGGGAAAAGAGATGATAAACCAATTTGTGGCTGTATTAAAGATATAGAAACATTAGCACTTGTAACATTTGGCTGTCTTTTCTTTTTTGGTAAACGTTTAGTGCGTTTCTTCTTTTTATCAACCATCTAAATAGGTTTAATAAAATGGATATAAATTTATTATCAAATGCTGGATTATCTGCGGGAACTATAAGTGTTATATTAATAATATATCATATAGGAAAAGCAATAATAAATAAAAGAATAGTATCAGATTGTTGTGGTCGTCGTGGAGAAGTCGGAATTGGAATAAGAAATATGCCAGAAACTCCACCACAAGAAACTCCACCACAAGAATCAAAACCACAAGACCCAAAACCAGAAATTATTGTAGATAATAATAAATAATTTATAATAGATGTCTTATAAAGAACCAAAAATCAAAGTAATCCCAGCACAGAATGCGATACCCGATAAAAAGATAGATGCTATGAAACATAAAGATATTCTCCCAGAAGTTCCTTGTAATATCATGGTTTTAGGACGTTGTAAGAGTGGTAAGTCATCTTTTATTTATTCACTCATGACGGAGTTTCTGGTATATGGAAAAAATAAAAAATCAATCTATGATGAAATGATTATATATCTTGGTACTCAAGATTCTATGGATGCTTTTGAAACTATAAAATGTAAGAATAAAACTATTCTTCATGAATTTGATGGAAATGATTTTGAAGAATATCTGGAGGATTTAAAGAAGCATCAGATGGAAAAAATAGATAAAGGGAAAAAGCCTTTATCTGTGTGTATTCTCATGGATGATTTTGTCGGAGAGGGGGCTTTAAAGCCAACCAAATCCGGAAAAGCACCTATTTTACAGAGACTTGCTTTAACATCAAGACACGAATGTAATGCGACTATTATACTCGCATCTCAAACCTACAAATCATCAGGATTAGCAAACCCAGCATTAAGAAATAATATCCATTATTATATTTGTTATTCTATGTCACGGAATGATATAGAAAAGTTTGTGGAAGAACATCAAGGTATGTATGAAAAGGATGAATTGATAGAACATTTTTTAAGAGTATTTCAAAAACCTTTTACATTTATTATGGTGAACTATAACAAACCAGAACATCTACGATATACAGAAGGATTTACTAAATTATTACCGATACCAAAAGCGATGGAAAAGAGTACCATTTTTAAAAAAGATAGAAAAGAAGATATAAATAATAATACTAATATATAGAATGGTAAAGCATAAAAAGACAAAGATACCAGACCATTTTACACAAGGATTAACTGCTTTATTAAATAATCCCGATTTGAATCCTCATTCAGAAGCATTTTTTCAAATGAAATCTGCTTCGGGATTATCGTTATATGATATGGTGACTTATGCGGGAAAAAAGAAACCATCCCAGAAACAAATAGACGATCAAAAATCTCAAGCTCGTTTAAAAAATCTTGAAAAATAGATTTTAAACAAAAAAACAATATATAGAATGTCCGCAGTCGCTCTTACTTCTTATTCTGGTATCCCTATGACGGATGTAGTGCCTGCCGCAGCGAGACTTGGTGGTGTCTCTAAATCGTCAATACTTGCGGGTCGGAGAAGAATAAGATTCCAACCACAGACAGGCACAACCGCCAGCCCTGGTAATATTTGTCAGTTTGTTCTGGCGGACTCAACTTGCCTTCTGGACGTCAATAGTGTCGTGTTCTCGGCTACTATTACAACATCAAACGCTCAAAATGGAGGCTCTGGTCCTGTGACTATGGATGATGGTCCCAGTTGGTGTCGGCGCCTACAACTATCCGCGAACGGGAGCTTAATTGAAGATGTTGATAACGCTCATCGCAACGCTAACGCACAGGTATATATGGCTGCCGATAAAGCATGGATTCAGGGTGCTGGTTCATTTGCTGGTTATTGGAAGGACAGCCCCGCCCTTGCCTCATCAACTGGTTCTTATGTTGCCCCTACTGCTGTTTCAACTCTTGGTGGTGTTTCGTTAGTAGAAGGTGATGTAAAAGCCGCCATCACAAACGCTTCTTTACGCTACAAGGCTGGTATGTCGGTAGCAGTTCCACTTGGTCTCTTATCAGGTGCTACGCGTGGAGCATCCTTCTGGCCACTTAGTCATATGGGGGAGTTGGTTTTCCAATTTACCCTCGCTCAGGCTCAAGAGGCTACTATCGCTACAGGCACAGATATTGGCACTTATGCGTTATCAGATATCTTCCTTGAAGCAGATTTAGTTACACCATCTTACGCATACAGCCAGATTTTAAATATGTTAGTCCAAGACCCTAATGAGCCAGGGCTAGTTTTACCAGTAGAAACCACCATCGTCCAGCAAGGTCAGGTCATTAATTCTGGTACAAATATGGACTCGGCAATCGTCGTGAGCAGAGCCACTAATAATTTACGGAAGGTTGTTCTGACTACCCAGCCTACAGGTGGTTTAACGGCTCCCACATTCCCCTCTGTTTCGTGCTTTGGCAACAATTCTTTCCAACAGATACAGTGGAGAACTGGTAGTCTTTATTTCCCATCACAGCCTGCTAACTCGCTTGCTCGTGCCTTTTGGATGTCGCAAGAAGCCTTTAATGGTGGTGAACCCATCCATGCCTATAACGGTGTGGTAAATTGGAATACTTATGGTCTTACCACAAGCTCAAGTGGCACGGTGACAAGCCCTACAACATATAATACAGGCCAGCTTGTTTATAATGATAAGTTCATATTATGCTACAATTTTGATAATTTCCACGGTGGGGAAGAGTTAGAAGCCGATGGAGTGTCAATCTTAGGTAATAGTGGCAGCCAATTAATTTCCCAGTTACGCAATAGCCCTGGTGAGAATATCGTCGCAAATGTTTCAGTTATTGCTACAAAGTATCTCCATCTCAAGGATGGCGGTCTCCGTGTGGTTGGTGCTTGATGATATGGCAGATAAACCCATTTAAAATATTTAAATTTTATTTTATTTCTTAAAAGAATAAAAATAAAATTTCTTACAAAAAAAAATCCAAAAAATTGATTGCCGGATTTTCCCGGCTTATAGTATAGAGAAAGATGGAGGAAGTGTATAAACCTATTCCCGAGTTTCCCAACTACCAGATTTCAAATCTGGGTAATGTCTTAGGTAAAAACAATTATGTTATTACACCAATTGTAAAAAAGCATGGAGGGGCTGAAATATCTCTTTATAAAGAAGGTAAACGCAACTATCGTCTTCTGGCAAAATTAGTGGCAGAAACATTTAATTTAGAAAAGAAAAATGAATCTTTGGTACTTGGTTTTAAAGACAAAAATAAATTAAATGTAAGTCTAAATAATCTTATTTATATTGATCGGTCAGATAGTCAAATCAATTCTAAAGAGAAAGCATCTTATATTACATTTCATAAACAAAGAAATAAGTTTGTTTGTCAAGGTCCTAAGCCAGATAGGATTTTCGTAGGAAGATTTGATACTTACGAAGAGGCGTTGGAAGCAAGACAAAATGTTCTTGGGTTTTAATAGATGGATAAATTTATGGAAGTTTTAGATAATAATAAAGATATTTTTACTGATGGAGAATATTTATCTTTATGTAATGATATAAAAGCAATATATGATATAAATAAAAAAGTTGATAAAATATCTTTACCACCTATAAATAATTATGATATTATGTTAATAGATTATGAATATATTAGAAAAGAATATATAGAAAATGATTATGAAATAATGAATAAATTAGAAAATTGTTTTTTTTTAAAAAGTTTATATTCTAACATATTACAAGCTTTACATTATATGATATTAAACCAGACTGTTTATTGTGCTATTCTATATGAACGAATAAATAAGTTTTTTTCTATTGATACTAATGATAATATAATTATAATTTTATCAAATGAAAAATTAGATAAATTATTAACAAAAAATAAAGATTATACTACATGTATGATATCATTTTCTAATAATAATAAAAGAAGATTAAAAAAATATATAATGTAATAAAAAATGTTCTTGGGTTTTAATTAACAGGATTTACCATATTATCTAACATTTGGTATAACCCTATTGTTTTAGCATTATTATATAAAAAATCATGATTTTTTCCAACTACACTTTTTTTTATAATATTATTAACATCTGACATAACAGTTTCATATAATTCATTTAATGTTAATTTAAAATTTTCATTTTCTTTCATAAACTTATATATAATTCCTAAAATTATTGGTATTTTTAAATTTTTATTATCACCTTTAAATAAAGATTCAAAACATTTATCTAATATAATAAATTCATCTGGAAATAATTGAGATAATCCTATTTTATGTTCTTTTTCAAATTCACCAACTAATCCTACAGTATAAAAAATAGTAGTCACAAATTCTAATTCTAAATCTGACATCATCTTTCTATAAATAAATAAGATAATATCTTTATATGAATTTTTGAACAGAAAAATCTGATTTCAGAATTTTGTAAAAAAAGGAAGTGGGTAAAACTGAATTACATTTTCCCGGAAATCTAAAAAAAATCTATACAAGAATTCTAAAAAATTCTTATATATATTTTATATATCTTTATTTTTCTTTCCTCATATACCCCCTTACTATCTTTTATTTATATCATCTTTTTATTATTTATTATTATCTTATGACTTTATTAATATCTTATTATTTTACTCTTTTCAAATAGAAATTATTTTCGGCTCAGAATTCAGAAAAAAAATATTTG
>Ga0214192_1000671_pt1 | contig 20821 bp, 9 predicted proteins | sample TroBogEpilimnion_44_FD_153030 | JGI IMG/M metagenome (GOLD analysis project Ga0214192, IMG submission 153030) | Freshwater microbial communities from Trout Bog Lake, WI - 29JUL2008 epilimnion | ecosystem: Environmental > Aquatic > Freshwater > Lake > Epilimnion/Euphotic zone | place: Trout Bog... | reverse complement strand
AATAGAAAATTAGGATTTCCTTATCAAGGAATAAGACCATAGCACACTTTATCAGAAATGAAAGCGCCCTTTTATGGACTGGGGATACATTGGATATAAATACAAATCTCTACGTAAAGATAAATACAGAATATACTGCTCATCATTGTAGCTGAAACAGTAAAATCCAAGAGAAGAGCATTCTATAAATACAATTTCCAAAACAGCTTCCCAAACCTCACGGTTTTATGAAATGTATTAAAGGATTTTTTCGAGGCAGGAGTGAACATAAAAAAATACCGCACCCAAGACCGCACCCGAAAAAGAAAGTGGCTTACAATCGTTTGATTATAAGCCACTTATGATTCACCTATGAGGTCGGAAGCGGATTCGAACCGCTGTAGCAGCTTTTGCAGAGCTGAGCCTAGCCACTCGGCCATCCGACCCTTTTGTAAAAACAGAATGCAAATGTAAAAAAAATGCCCGAAGTCAAAAATGCAATTTGAATCAGGTCCAGTTCAAATCCATAATCTCGGCTCCTGTTTGCTTTTGCTGGCAAGGGGAAGCGGACGCAACATGAGTGTATGAAAGAGGAAAAATTAAAAATACAAAGGCTCGCAAAAGGCACTGAAAAGCTGAGAACACATTTAATTAAATTCGCGCTTTGTATTTACGCTCCGTAGTTCATCCAATCTCCGAACACTAGTAGTAGCTCTACGATAAAATTTCTCCTGCGGCGATTAAATTTTGATATTTCTATTCGTTAGAATTTTATTAGATTTATTTTCGAAAAGATAAATTAATATAATTCATAATCAACTATTTAAGAGTCATTTATTTTTGACATAAGGATGTAAAAATGGATTCTTAAAAAACCGGTATACGTGGTGAAAACGAAATGCCAAATTTGCATTATTACAATAAAAATTGTATTTTTGACCTACGGGTTTTAAGACTATATTGCGAACGATATGGAGCATGATAAATTGCACAATATATCAGTTCACATCTGCCGAAAAAGGTAGTGATGAGTTAACGCACGAATCCAATTTCCCTATCTCCATTACTTCTCATTGATATCTATCTTTCTTGCTCGCTAACCGTCTGATAAAAACTGTGGATAAGGGTATTGAAAAAAAACGTCATTCAAACCTCACAGTTTAGTAAATTCGCAGCGTTAAAATCAATCATTACAAGAAAAAATGAATCAACTTCTTTCGCAGAGGATCACAGAAATGCAGGAATCAGCCACCCTCAAGATGGCTAAAGTATCAAGAGAACTCAAGGCACAGGGCCATGATGTCATCGATCTCAGTATCGGTGAGCCGGATTTTGACACTCCTGACCACATCAAGGCTGCTGCCAAAGACGCTATCGATAAAAACTATTCCCATTATACTCCCGTCTCCGGCTATCTCGACCTGCGCAAGGCCATAGCTGCCAAACTCAAGCGTGACAATGGTCTCGACTACACACCTGAACAGATCGTGACATCTACAGGTGCGAAACAATCTATCGCCAACGTGATCCTGAGCCTGATCAATCCGGGTGATGAGGTACTCCTCCCCGCTCCCTACTGGGTCAGCTACTCAGCTATCGCAGATCTGGCCGAGGGCAAATCTGTCGAAGTACACGCCTCGATCGAAAATGATTTCAAAGTCACACCAGCTGAGCTGGAGGCGCACATCACGCCAAAAACAAAGCTCATTGTTTTCTCCTCTCCATGCAATCCTACCGGATCTGTATATAGCCATGCCGAACTGCAAGGCCTCGCACAGATGCTCGCCAAACATCCTACCGTCTATGTGATATGCGACGAGATCTACGAGTTCATCAACTATACAGGTGAGAAGCACACGAGCCTGGCACAGTTTCCGGAGGTCAAGGATCAGGTCATCACCGTCAACGGCTTCAGCAAGGGCTATGCAATGACGGGCTGGAGGCTGGGATATATCGCAGCACCACTATGGATAGCACAGGCATGTGACAAAATGCAAGGACAGATCACCTCAGGTACCTGCTCGATCACTCAGATGGCAGGCATCGCAGCCGCTAATGGCACTATGGAGCCTACACATGCTATGGTCGCTGAGTTTCGTAAGCGCCGTGACCTCGTATATAAAATGCTCAATGACATCCCGGGAATAAAGACTAACCTGCCCGATGGTGCTTTTTATTTCTTCTTTGACGTCAGTGCATTTTTTGGCAAGAGCTATAATGGCACTACCATACATAGCCCGGAGGACATGAGCACATTCCTGCTCAAGGAGGCGCTGATCGCGCTGGTGAATGGTGAAGCATTCGGCGACAAAAACTGTATCAGGCTGTCATACGCCACCTCACAGGAGAAACTCATCACCGTGTGCACAAGGCTGAAAGAAGCCCTGGCAAAACTCAAATAAGTACATCCACCACATCAATATTCACGCCTTCATAAACAAACGATATTGGAAAAAATAGACTTCGCAAATCTCAGGGTACTCGTCATAGGCGATGTGATGCTGGATCACTATCTGTTCGGACAGATACACAGGATATCTCCGGAGGCTCCGGTGCCCATCGTGGATATAGAGTATGAAGAGTCCCGACTCGGCGGCGCGGCTAACGTGGCCCTGAATCTCTACGAGCTGGGTGCCAAGCCTACGCTGATGTCAGTACTCGGCGATGATAAAGGTGGCAAGGCTATCTTTGAATTGCTCAAAAAACATCACATCCACCACGACTACATCATCACGTCCCAGAGCCGCACCACAGCGGTCAAGACAAGGATATTTGACGATGAAAGGCAGGTTGTACGTTTTGACAAAGAAGATGACTCAGACCTCAGCAGCGAGCTCGAGGCGCAACTCATCAATGACTTCAATGAGGTGATCAAATCAGTGAAGTTTCACGCGATCATACTCCAGGATTATAATAAAGGTGTGCTGACGAAGAAATTTATCAAACATATACTGCTGCAGAGCACCAAGATGAATATCCCGGTATCTGTAGATCCTAAGGAATACAACTTCTTTGAGTATCAGCAGATCGATCTCTTCAAGCCCAATATCAAGGAGCTCTCAGAGGCGCTGCAAATGAAAATAGATCCAAAGAGTATCACCAGCCTCCGCAAAGCTGCAGAGGAACTCAAGCGCAAAAACCGCTTTGATAATCTGCTGCTGACACTGGGAGCGCATGGTATCTTTGTATATACCAAGGACGGCAGTTCGTATATCGTCCCTGCCCGTGCGATCAAGACGGCAGATGTATCCGGTGCTGGCGATACAGTCATCAGCATCGCCACACTGGCATTTGTCAAAGATTATAACTTCAAAAAGATAGCCCAGCTATCCAATACCGCAGCCGGCAAAGTCTGCCGCAAGGTAGGCATCGCTCCTATCACATTGAAAGAATTAAAAGCCTGATGGCCGCTTTAATAAAAGAGAAAGGGATCGATACAATCAATCCCTTTCTCTTTTAAACTTGTCCGCTCATTCTACATAGTAGGGCAGAGATATGGATGAGGCTTCTTGCGAGAGCAGCCTGTGTAAGTGATCGAGAGCTCCGGTGCTCCTATAGTCTGGCTGGCCGGAGTCAGTTTAGACACGTTGATGTCATAGCTGAAACCTATCCCGAGACCCTTATAATCAAGACGGATCTGCGGTACAAAGGCATCAAATGGCGCTCTGAATTGTGCTCCTGCGTATAGGAATGTAGTACTGATGGTATTGCCAAGCCTCATACGTACGAGTGCACCGAAATCATACTCCTGAGATGGACCCTGAAATAGCATCATAAATGTAGGCATGATCCAGGTCTTATCGCCTACCTGAAAAGAACCGCCACCATGGAAAGTGACCTTTGCATACAGCTTATCCCCGCTGCCTGACATGCTAAACAGGCCTGAGTTAGTCCAGGACAGATTTGGCTCATTGACGTGGTTGACCGCCAACCCAAAGTAGATATTATGTTTGCGTTGTTTGAAATATTGGGAATACAAGATACCCAGGCCTGCATCGACATAAAGCATGTTTGTCCTAGCAAAATTCTCTCCCGGGAGTGAGGCGTCACGCTGACCAGTCACAGGATTGTATTGGTCATCATAGGTTGCACTACTGGCATTGAAACCCCTATGGTTGATAGCCACCTGTAGGCCGGCTGAGAAAGAAGAATTTCCCCTTCTATCCAGCATGAAGTGATACGCCGCTGTCACGCTTGCAAAATTAGTATTGTACGAAGTCGCACCTGCGAAATCGGCTCCCACTGCGATACCTATCCCTGCGAAGCTATTGACCTTTGTCACCTTGCCTACGGCAAAATCTGCAGAGGCACCAAAAGTATTGTAGCCATTGCCAAAGCCTGATATGGAACTCCACTGTGTCCTTGCATTTGCCACCACGCGATAGTCGCAGTTATTTAATCCTGCCAGCGCAGGATTAAGCTCCAGCGGTGCGGCATTATACTGAGAGTAGTGCAGATCCTGAGCAGATACTATCCCTGCGCACAGTACAAAAGACAATATTGTAAAACACTTCAATCTAATTTTCGTCATAGTCTGGATTTCTTGATCTATTACTTTCTTTTCTCGCTCTTATGAATTTATCTCAACAGTGTCACATTTCCCTTGCCAGTCACTGTCTGACCCGTCACACAGGTGATCTCAAATTCATAAACAAATACACCTGTATTTTCCGGCTTGCCGGTATCATTATGGAGACCACCATTCCATGCGGCGCTATCCGCATCATCGGCATTGAGAGCCTCATATACCAGTTTACCCCAGCGGTCATATACTCTGAAGTAGTTGACCTTAGTGATGCCCTGTCCTCTCAGCCTGAATACCTCATTCCTTCCGTCACCATTCGGCGTAAATGTATTCGGTACATAGATCAGAGATTTGTCACAGGATTGGTACACGGTGACAGTGACACTAGTTCTGTTCGAGCATACGACACCATTTCTGCTGTAGTATACTGTAGCATTATACGTGGTGGTCTGATGCGGGGTTGCTATAGGATTATTGCATGTCCGGCAGTTCAGCGTGCTATCCGGATCCCATACGATACTGTCTATCGTACCCTTGACACTGGATGTCACGTTTGAGCTGAGGCCGAGAATGATATTCTGAGGATCTGCCGTAGCTGACACAGGTACAGAGTCGATTACCCAAACAGTCACTGTATCTATCCTAGGTACGCACTGACGATAGTAGATATAGAGCTGATACCTGATGGTCTGTTTTGGAGTGATCACGACGTTAGTGCCGGTAGGATCGCTCACCCATGTAGATGGCACCCACTGCACATGATCTATATTGCCGGTCACATTGACCGTATCTGAGAATCCCGCGCATATCGTCGTATCCTGTGGAGTGACCGTGACAGCAGGTGTAGTGAGGATCACCTGAGACTTACAGGTATCGCCCACGCATCCAAATCCGTCCTGGACATGCAGACAGATATTCTCTGTACCGCTAGTCGGGAATGTGTAATACACAATGTTTGAATCAATACCAAGGTTAGTGCCATTGACTGTCCAACTGTATGATGTGATAGGACCATCGCCGATCACTGTGGAGCTGATATACTGGTTATTGGTGTTTATACAGCTGGTATCGCTGTTGAAATTAGCCTGAGGCAGGGCATGAACGATGAAAGTATGTTTCGCAGTATCTGCGCACTGGTTATTATCCAGCTGCACTAATGTAATGGTATAAGATCCTGCGGTAGTGTAAGTGTAGGTTCCTGTATTGGCAGTGATATCAGGCGTGCCATCCGGCTGCATATCAAAGAACGACGTCGACAATGCAGCGCTCGCTCCTGCGGTAGACAGGTTATTGACTGTCACGGAGCCGCCGAGACATACTGAGTCTGCTGATATACTCAGAGCAGCATGCGGGATGTCATAGACGATCGCTTGTCTGGCTACTGTATCCTTACACCCTCTGCTGCTGGTCACGACCAGTACATCGTTAAATGTACCATAGCTGCCATACAGGTGACTTGTTGTCTGACCTGTGCCCGTAGTATTATCACCAAAGCTCCAGCTATAGCTGCTGATGGTAGCATTGACTGCCTGAGCAGAAGCGGTGAAGTTTGACGCCTGACCGAGACATGCAGGAGGTGCTGTATCTGATGATACAGTGATAGTAGAAATAATGACGTTTACCGTATCGTACACATAGCATGTAGCCTGAGCCCCGACTTGCGCAATGTAGGTAGTATTAGTAGCTGGCCATACGCGCGGCGTGACAGTAGCAGTATTATCGATATTGTAGTTAGGTGTCCAGGCTACAGTATTGCTGCCTATTGCCCGCAGTGTGATGGTATCACCCGGACAGATGGTCGTATCTATATTGAACGTTTGCGGCAATACATATACGTATACACTTTGTTTTGCAGTATCAGAGCATCCATTCAGATCGGTCTGATAGAGAGAGACTGTATTGTTAGCCGGTGCCGTCGTATACGAGAATGTAGATGGCGATGCATTGAATGTACCTACAGGAGGCACATTAAAGGTAAAGGTAGACAGTGCTGCGCTTGTACCGGCTGTGGAAGTATTAGTCGCATTGATCGGAGCGCCCGGACATACCGTATCTATATCCAGTGTGAACGATGCATGCGGTTTATCAAATATAGTCAAAGAGCGAACGGCTGTATCCTTGCAACCCAATGCACTAGTCACAATAAGTGTATCGGAATAGGTACCATAGGCGCTGTAAACATGTGTAGTACCGGCGCCGCTTCCTATAGCTCCATCTCCAAATGCCCATCCGTAATTACTAACCGTAGAGTGGATCGCAGAAGCTGAAGCTGTAAATGCAGTCGCTGCGCCAAGGCAGTAGTTCACAGCAGTATCCTGTGCGATAGCTATGGTAGATATATACACATGCACACTGTCATACACATAGCATCCGACAAAAACACCCACTCTGAGCACGTATGTCGTATCGACACGTGGCCACACGCGGGGCGCAGCTAAAGTAGTATCATTAATATTATAGTCGGTCTGCCATGCCAGTGTGCTGCTACCTGATCCAGATAGTGTCGCAGTATCTCCCAGACAGATCGTCTGATCAGGTCCCACCGTGACAGTAGGAGGACCAAGTATAGTCACAATATGACTCACACTATCTTTACATCCATTTGCGTCCTGTACGAAGAGAGTCGGAGTATAAGTGCCCGGAGTCGTATATGTATGAGCGGTATCCGCACCGGTATACGCAAATGAATTATCCCCAAAATTCCAGTAGGCCACGGCAATATGGGTACTATCATCGATCACACTTGAGTCTCTGAAGTGTATGAGGAATGGTGCACAGCCCAGCGAATCGTCTACGCTATATACAGCATGAATAGGACCCGGCACATGCACATTTCTATGCAGTGTCGTGACGCAGCGCACATTATTCATGACAGTGATGGTGACAGTGTAATCGCCGGGAGCCGGATACAAGTGGCAAGGATTACTAAGATGCGAGATCGCGCTGCCATCACCAAAATCCCAGGTGATGATCGAATCATGAGCATAGCTGGCTGTATAGTGGGTAAGATTGGTAAAGCATACACTATCGACGCCGCATGGTGAGACTCGTGTGGAGAAATTGATGATTGATGAATCTACAGGTATTGGCACCAGTAGACTATCATATGGCACAGCACACTCGTTGATAGAGTCCACTCGCTGGATGGCACGGACGATAGGGCGGATATCTCCCGTATTGCAATAAGTAAACGAGAATGTAGTCACTGTCGGGCTTGCTGCACTACCTCGAGGGACTGGTGTCCTGATGAATGATGGACTGCCCCCGTTACTAGAGTTGACTACCAGTGTATCTGCGCCAACGCTAGTCACTGTATAGGTGACAGGTAGGCATGGGCAGCCCCCGTTGGTATTGGCTGTCATAGAGACTGATGGTCCATGTATAGTGACATTGTATCTCGTGATACTATCCACACAGCCGTGGCAGGATGTCACTACTTCTTTGACAGGATAGGTCCCGGGGTAGATCCAGATATGACCAGGATTCTGGGTGGTTACAGCAGGATTGCCGTCGCCAAATGTCCATGCGTAGGAGCATATTCCGTTTAGCGAACTATCAATAAACTCATTGATCACAGCTGGTGGACAATCAAATAACGTATCGCCCGGATTGGCCAGGTAATAGTTGGCAACAGGATTTACCACACAGAACCGCTGCCATACTGTATCTCTACATGCAAAATATTGATCAATGGCCACCATACCTATGCTATCACATCCGAGATTCGCATATTGCTCAGTAATGGAAGGTACATCTCCGGGATTAGGATTGGATGGTGCCAGGGCCGCCGGCAATAACCATTGATGATGGTAAACATATCCGCTGGACGAATCTGTGTAGGTGACAGGGTTCAAAGGACTTGAATTCGTCGGACATGTAATGGCATCTCCACCACCTATAGCTGCATGAATGATATTGGCCTGCATCAGAAGACAATAGCCGTCGATACATCCATTGGTATCTACAATGGTGATGCATACTTGAAACTGACCTACAGATTGAAAGCAGTGGATAGGGTTGGTACTTGTACTATCTACAGGCGATCCATCACCAAAATTCCAATACACTTTACGAATCGCTCCGGCCACCACTGTAGAGGTATTAGTAAAAGGTACACAGAAAGGCACACATCCATTGGTATCTGGCACACTAAAAGATGCTTTAGGTTGAGTGATATTGATATAATCAGGTTTGCAGATAGTATCAATACAACCATTGGGATATGTCAACTGGGCACATACATTATAATTACAAGCCTGACCCAGATTGTATCTCGGGACAGTGTCTCCGGTATAACCTCCTGGTGAAAAAACAGGACCACCCGGATCACACTGAGCACTCCATAATACCAGTGTGGGTCTATAGGCACCAGGTGTAAAAATCATATATGCAGGACTATCATAAGCGTAATAGCATCCACGGGTAGCACCAAACCTAAAATCGGCACCATAGCAAGGCACACTCACCGATGAGTCTGACTTCGTGAGTGTACATCCGCTAGTGTCATTAGTCGCAGTCAGTGATATTGAATATCTTACTCCACACTGAGGTAGCGGAATCGAAAATGTAGAAATATTTGGATAAGTAACTCCCTGAAAAGTCCAGTAAAAAGAGGTCGCATCCAATGATTGGTTGACGAAAGTGACTGAATCAGTGGGTCTGCATGTCACCAGCTGGTTAAACTTTACGACAGGCGGAAAAATATTTATCACGCTGGATGGAGATGTGATGGGATTAATACAAGTTGTGTCACCTGGACATCCGATATTTTTAGGCAAGTAGCAGTAGGAAAAATTGCCAAAATCCTGATACATATAGCAGGTAGAGTCAAATCCAGCAGGCGATATGGAAAATGTAGGAGCACCTCCGGCTATCCCCTCAGGCCACACTATGATAGATGTCGGCGTATCTGTAGATGTGACGCCGGTGACCTGAAAAGTATTGCAGATACTCTCAAAGCATATATCCGTAGGCCCGGCTGTCAATGTCACTGCCGGTTTAGCACCTATACAAACGGAATCCCTTAGAGTATCAATACAGCCGCCAGCGTTTTGAATAATCATCGAGTACGGATGACAGCCAATAGAACTATAAGATACTTCGGCCTGCGTACTACTCTGTGAGATAATAGTGGCACCCGGAAAACTCCAGCTGACAGCGGAAAAAGGCCCCCCAGTAGAAGTATTTTGGACAATCACGGAGTCATTCGCACACCCCCTACCATGCACATACTGTATCGTAGTGTGAGCAGTTATAGGCTCTACATTGATGTAGTTGGTTCTGATTATAGAGCTGGTGCAATGACCTACCGTATCCTGGACTGTCAGCGAGGGAGATATCTGGCCGTAGCTGGTGATATTATAGCAAGTACCACTATGTCCATCCGGAGCATTTGGAGTATTGTTTGGCGGACTCCATATGAATGTGCACGTCGAACAAGCCTGCCCGGTATATGTCACAGGTATACATGCCGGAATAGTACATGTCGCAGTGTCAGGAGATGTAAAACTGAGTGAATAATATGCCCCCAGCTGAGGATAGCAATGCTTTGTCAGTGTATCTGCGCACCCTCCGGAGTAGGTTACTACCAGTGTCGCATCATAGCATCCGCCATAATAATAAGAAACAGCCTGAGATACTGGACCAGGAGTGGGCCCTGCACTTGTTGGGTTCAAAGTGCCAGTAGCACCACTTGCATCATTGAAATACCAAGTATATGAGGTACCAGTCAAAGAACATGGGGTAAATGTAACCGTGCGGTTCGTACAACCAGCAGTATCATCAGCCGTAAAACAAGCTGCCGGGTGGCTACCGGCATTCACATAATTGATGCGCGTAGAAGAGTCCGTGCACCCTGACAAAGTATCTACAGTGACTAGCTTGATATCCCAGCTACCCTGAGGATATCCATAGGTGAAAGTATTGGAACCATTTGCCTGCATGAGAGTATAGTTGCCACTGCCGCTCGGTGTAGCGATATACCAGTAGTATTTCGAATTGGGGACTCCGTTTGAAGGGGCAGTCATAGTACTCACGAGAGGTGATACGCAGCTGGTTAAATGGTTTCCGGTGAATGTCGCTGAAGGAGGCGCGGTGACAAGCAGCGCATGTGTGAGCGAGGTATCTGCGCGGCATCCACAGGAATTTCTAATAATTAAACTGGGAGAATAAGTACCGTTAGTTGGGTAATAATTGCAGGTGCCAATTACTATTGGGTCGAGGGGCGCGCCATTACCCCAGTCCATGAGATAGCTGAGCGGGCTGCAATTAGCCCCCCCGGGATTAGAGTTATCCATCCACATTACACAATTGCCTACGCATGTGACTGAGGTATTGAGATGCCCTGCCACAACTGGATTAGGATACACCACTATATTACTCAACGAAGCAGTACAAGCTACACCATTGACAGTATCAGTCATAGTCACTGTGAAATTGCCCGGCACATTCATCGGTACAGCCAGTTGATTATTGTGTATGACTGTGGCTATTACCTGTCCGGTTGACGATGTCACTGTCCAGCTCGCCGTAGAGCCAGAACCAGCAGTCGTATCCTGCGCATTGAGTACGAATCCCTGACAGCCCGATGACTGAAGTACTTCAAATCCACATGCGGAAACCGCCTGGGCAAAATGCAGAAGCACTATGGTAATAAATATTCCTAAAATGTTTCGTGTACAAAAATTCATCAATCTTTCTTTAAAGGTGTTACATTACATAGACTCCAAAACAGACTACTAAGTTGTTCTTTTCTCATAAAACAACAACTTTTTTTTTTCCACAAGGAAAAATAATAATTCTGTGGCACTTTTCTGACCAATAAGCGCTGCAAATGAGACTAAATTTTACTTTTCTGAGATTACCATTGAGGACATGAGGCATTGGTCGGCACACCAGATTTTCTATGCTTGAAGATATAAACGAGAGCTACCTCTATCGCCCCCACAGACTTGGTACCATGTGACAGGCTGGATACATTTACGTCGTATGCCACACCGAGCGTCACCTTGTAGATTTCCAATCTCACATTTGGGATGAGTGCATCAGGCCCCTGTGGACGGGCAAACCTCGCCATAAGGCCGAATGAAATGGAATTATTGCTGGAATAAACATCACCCAGTATATATTGAGCATTTGCGCCTACCGTAGCCTCGATAGCCTGTCCCTGAGCCATAAAGAGTAAAGATGGCAGCAGATTAACCCTGTCCCTGATAGCTATCTGGGCTCCGGCATGAGCTACATATTTTGCATATAGCCTATCTGAACTGATATCTGTGAAGTTATTAGCCGGGCTGGTCACGTGCGAGTACGCAAAACCAAAATACATATTCAATCGTTTCATAAAATCAATGTGATAGCGAATACCCACGGTCGCATCAAACTTTATATTGTTTTTACCGATATTCTCTACTATACCATCCGGGAAAACCGCTCCACCATTACGAAACTGAGTAGACATGACTTCCCCCTGCAGTCCCAGCGCGATCGAATGTTTAACTTTGTATCCAAAACTTTTCGAATATGCTATATTGATAAATCCATCCGTGGAGGTGAAAGCCTCATCTCCGGCTACATCCCTGATGAAGGCACCGCCCACCCCTATATAATCCTGCTTGCGGTCATAATCTCCCGATGGCTTACCGACCTTGATGCAGCCATCTATGGCTCCGCCTTCGGTTTCATATTTTGTATTGCCATATGGCGACCCCAGGGAGAACCATTGATTGCGATAGATCGCAGCAAATCTCACATCCCCGTCAAAAAAACCCGTCATGGCAGGATTAAGATAGGTCGGCATCAAGTGAAACTGGGAAAACCGCGGATCCTGCGCGCTGGCACGAAAGGCAATTAATACCAAAACTACAGATATAATTTTTCTCATCTCTTTTGACATTCTATTTGACTAGTGATATGTTTCCTCCTATGGTGCCTTTGCTATCAGCGTTTAATTCCTGATACTCTATGGCATAAGAGAATACGCCTGTATTAGGGCTCTTATTGCCGGCATATCCATCCAGGCCGTTCCATTGGAAATCTGGGTCCGTCGATTCATACACTTTATTTCCCCACCTATCAAAAATCCATATGTGGAATGAAGTAAGCTCGGGAAAGTTAATCAGCTTAAAGAAATCATTGATCCCGTCCCCATTCGGGGTGAAAGTATTAGGTATGCTCCATTTCGTGGAATCAGTCCTGACATCTATCACAAGTGTATCTGTGATCGTGCATGATGAGCCATAGGTTATCACGATATTATAACCCTGAGATTTCTGTGGTTTGAAGGAGACTACTGTACTACCAGTAGATCCGGGGATATATGGATTCCACTCTACGTTCGTGACCGGCACATTGGGCATGAGCACTACCTCTACTGTTTGCCCCAAACTAATGGATGTGCCCGGAGAGACGGTGTAGGCATGAGAGGGAATGTATGCAGGTATAGTATCATGCAGTATGGTATCGCAGCCTACAGCATCAGTGATCGTGACGGAATATGGTCCAGCCGGTACTCCCGCATTTACGTTGGTCGACTGACCATTTGACCATGCGAAAGTGAATGGTCCATCATGTGTGGTCGTAGTCGCTATAAGAATGCCATTCCTCTCCGTACCACAGATAGTATCTGGTCTATTCAGATATCCGTTTGGCCCGGAGGAGTTACCTATATATGCATGCAGTGTATCCTTGCATCCATGACTGTCAGTGACTGTGACATAGACCGTAGAGTCTCCTGCCATACCCGATACAGAATCTCCCAGCTGAGTACCCATAGACCATACATATGAATATGGTCCAGTACCTCCACCAGATAATACGATAGCCGAGCCCACTGTATGGCTGCAGTGATCATCATGCGCTCTCAGCGTATCTGTCAGCGCAAAAGCCGGTCCCGGTACGACGATCACCGTATCAATATTGGAGCAGCCGCCCTCGCTGACGGAGAATGTATAGGTGCCTGCCGCCAGGTGTATCGCAGAGTCAGTAGTATTCCCCCCTTGGCTCCATGAAAAAGTGCACCCGCCCTGACAGCTATCGACGGTGACATTGATAGATCCGTTTTTGTTTCCAAAGCAGCTCTCAGGGGAAATACTGACGTTAGATATAATAGGGTGCTGCGTATTGTCCGCCAGGACTATTGCAGGAAGAGTATCAGTGCATCCGGATGCCGCATCACTGACTATGAAAGTGTAAGTGCCCGGGGCAAGATTTTGAAACTGCGTCTGCGAGCCCCGCTGTATCACTGCCCCGTTTAGCAGCAAAGTAGTCTGAAAATTAGCTCCGGCCCCCACAGAGCAGTTGATCGCACCATTGTTATGCCCACATGATGGTTGCACAGTGGTCTGTAGAGTGGCATTCACTGGATAGCTGGTGATGGTGTAGGTCGCACTGGCACAGGCATTAGTACCCCAAGTGACAGTATAGGTATAGGTAGTGACATTGCTGCTGATCGAGCTGATAGTAATGCTGGAGCCAGTGACAGGACTGGTTAGTGTACCACCAGACCAGGTATAGGTGCCACTGGCAGCACCAGAGACTGTCAGGACATCTGATGAGCCCTGACAGATAGAGTCACGGGTAGCAGTGGCAGTGAGAGTGACCGGAGATGATGCTGGGATATTAAAAGTCTTGACTATAGAGTCTGCTGCATTAGCGGTGTTATAGACAGTGACAGAGTAGTTGCCGGGTGCCAGAGCGCTGATGGTATCAGTCGTACTGCCTCCGTTTGACCACTGGTAGACATAGCCAGTTCCATTGGAGGGGTAGACCTCTGCCGTACCGTTAGGCAGTCCGCAGGTAGTAGCATTGGCACTGATGGTGGCGATGATCTGCGCCTGAGCGGGATCAAAAAGGGATAAGACTAAAACCAAAACAAATACACACTTGTAAAAACAATTTTTCATCATTCTTCTTTACCTGAAAAAACCTATTTTGTTACAAAAAAAGAAAACTATCCTCAATGAAGCATGTTAAATCATACACAGCGCGGGATTAACATGTATTAAAAAACAGAATCTAACACATAGACGGCGAATATAAGTAAACGGATGCAAAGCATATTCTACGCACCTTTGCCAAAACAAATACATTGAAACACGGTATCACGGCCTTCAGCATTATTCCCATCCGACAGTCAAACAGCCACCGGAGTGAGATGGTCTCCCAGCTTCTTTTCGGTGAGACCTACGAAATCCTTCGTACTAAAGATTCCTGGATGAATATCAAATGTTCTCATGATCAGTATGAGGGATGGATAGATGCTGGTCAGCACACCGCTCTCAGTGAAAAGGATTACCATCAGATAAACATCCAAAGTATCGGAGTAGCCATAGATCTATTCTACAGCGCCGCTTCCAGCGATAAATCTATAACGCTTGTCACAGGCAGTTCATTGCCCAATTTTGATGGAATCAATTTTAAAATCGGCAAAGAAAAATTCATCTACAATGGTCAGGCTGTGATGGCTGACCAGATACGGACGGTCAATATGCTGGAGAAAGTAGCTATGCGCTATCTCCATGCGCCCTATCTCTGGGGTGGCCGCAGCCCACTGGGGATAGACTGCTCAGGCTTCGTACAGGTTCTCTACAAATGTATCGGCATCTCGATACCACGCGATGCGTATCAGCAGGCGGATATCGGCAAAACAGTCAATTTTGCCGAGGAAGCAACACTGGGTGACCTTGCCTTTTTTAATAATGAAGAGGGCAAGATCACGCATGTCGGCATGATCCTGAAAGACAAAAAAATCATACACTCATCGTCCATGGTCAGGATAGATACCTTCGATCACTTCGGTATTTTCAATGCCGATACGAAGAAGTATAGCCATCAATTGAAGATTATTAAGCGCATATTGTGAGGTATCCATAAAATAGAAAAGCCGGTCAGATGACCGGCTTTTCTATTTTAATATTCTACCTTGATTACTTAGCCGATGGTACGAACAGTTTATATTCTGTCGGCACGGTGAAAGTGTTTGCCGCGAGTGTATGTACGTCTACTGATTCGACCGCGATATTTACATTACCGCTGACAGGCTCAGTGAGCATGGCGAAACCTTTAACATTCTGGCTGGCCAGTGCCTGTATCTCCGCACTTGACTTGAAGAAAGACTTGTAAGCTGACCAATCATAAGCGATATCTCTGGTCACCCATACATTTGAAGTGCCGAGAGTGGTTACGACTACCCATTTTTCACATTTGTAGCCGTTGATCTGCTTAGTCTCTTGAGTGACATTTACAGAGATCAGAGACATATTGCCATCGATGGAGCTTGCGTCCATCTGGTAGTAGAGCTTCTGGCCTGCGCCTGTAGTCTCATATGTCTTGAGCGTTTGAGTGGCTCCATCCATGATGAGGACTGTGCTTGACTTTACATCTTTGCCGGAGGCATCCATGTCTATACGGCAGTTTTTCGGTCCGAGATACCAGGTCATGTTGAGATCAGTACCAGTACCGTTGTAGTTTTTTACTGTCTGCTTGATAGAACCTTCAAAGCCGAAAGCATTCATCACGATCAGGCAGAGAGGAAATATGATTAGTTTGAGTTTCATCTATGTTATCTTTATTGATTGTCGTTTTTAGAAAAAAATTATGGTGCTACTATACCCTTGATTTGAAATCCATTGTAGGTGCCATCAGCTATGCCTTGTAGCGGATTGCCATTACGCTTGATAGCAAGGCCGGGTGTACCACCAGCACCACCGATAGGTATAGGTAGAGTGAGGTTGAGCGGACAGATACTGCCCAGGAATGGTATCTGAACACATACACGGAGCGATACGCTCGCACTACCCTGAGTACCACTCTGAGCAAAACCACCGCCATTGCCACCAAACATGGCAGGAGTGATCGTGATCGTGGCTACTGAGATAGTGATAGGAATGGCAGCAGTGATGACACCGCCCGCACCCGGCACCGATGCTACGGTAGATGTAGCAGAGCCGCCGGCACTAAATGCACCCAGAGTGACACCTCCTGATGGAGTAGCACCACCTGTTCCATTCTCAGAGCCGCCGCCGCCACCGACGCCAAAGCCGAGGGTAATCGAACCAATGATAGGAATGCTAGGAGATGTATATGAGAGGCCCACCGATCCGCCACCGCCACCGCCGGCGTAAATATTGCCAAAGTTCTGGATGGAAGTATTGGTAGTCAGGTTGAGTGCATTACCACCGTTTTGGCCTGGGTTACCTCCGACCGTGGTAGTCTGGAATCCCGCACCATTGCCCCCGCGTCCGAGGATAGCACCATAGTTCAGGATGCCCACTATAGAGTTCGGGTTAAGGTTACCGATAGTCAGCGTAGGCAGCGTCGCATCGGCAGAGTGAAGCGTCACACCACTATTGACAGTCACGAGCACACACTGGAGTGAGCCGGCGGGAAGTGGCACTGAGTTGAGGCCTTGCACATCATAGTTGGTATAGTCATTGACGATATTGACTTGTACGCATGGTTTGACATATACATTATATGTCACGAAGCGTGCCTGATTGCCACAGTATGCTGTGATCAGGATTGGTACGTTGCCACTACCGGAGAATACATTCGCAGATACCACGATCTTAAATGAACCACTGGTATCAATAGTAGTGCTGCCCTGCTCGGTGATCTGCACACCTGACGGCGGGATAGCTGACCATGTAGCCGTGATAGGCTGATTGCCGTGTGTGTGTGTGATGGTGACCGTAGCGTATACGGAGTCAGTCACTGCACGGTCCAGCGTATCTGTAGACGGAGTGATCGTCATCTGAAAATCGCAATAGTAGCAGTTTGGCTCCCATGCTTTCAACCAGCACTCACCGTTCCAGTACTCTACCACGCTATCCTGCGTGTTAAAGACGGTCAGACCCTTGAGGGGGTTTGAGATGGCATTCATCTGCGCACTATTCAGTCTCGGCAGGCCTACACCTTTCTTATTGGACTCGACCTGCAGCGCCGCACTCGAATCCGGTACCAGAATATTGATACCCACCTGAGAATAGCCCTCTATCATCATGCAGAGGGAAAAAATTGTAAGTAGTATTTTTTTCATTGAAACTTAGTGATGCTCAAATATATAATATTTATGGAAACGCAAACAGCAAATTAGGTACTTTTCTTTAAAAAGGACCGTTTTGAAAAAACACAGGTAATTTAATACACAATAAAATGTTAACCTAAATTTCACCACCTCCCAACAATCTAATTATCAGTAGTTTAATAAGGGATCTTTTGTTTAAAACCTGTTGATATTAACAGGCTGTCCACATTCAGCCAAAGCATCCGTTTTTTTATCTTCGCAATCCTCAATTTTGGGAATGGCAGATGGAGGAGGATCGGCAGTTTTGAGTCAATGGCGCATTCACCACATCATCACATTAGCACATTATCATTATGCAGTTAACGACACTAGAGATCAAGGGTTTTAAGAGCTTTGCAGAGAAGACCACGATTCACTTTAATAATAACATCACTGGTATAGTCGGGCCAAACGGCTGTGGCAAATCAAATGTAGTCGACTCGATCCGCTGGGTACTTGGAGAGCAGAAGACCTCTATGCTCCGACTGGAGAAAATGGAAAACCTGATCTTTAACGGTACCCGTAGCCGTAAGCCATCGGCTGCCGCTGAGGTATCACTGACATTTGAGAATACGAAGAACCTCGTCTCCTCCGACTATAAGACGATCACGATCACGAGGAAGCTATTCCGTGATGGAGAGAGCGAATACCGCCTGAACGACGTGGCCTGCCGACTGAAAGATATCACCACACTATTTATGGATACTGGTGTGAGCCCTGACTCCTACGCCATCATCGAGCTTGGCATGGTGGACGAGATTCTCAACGACCGCGACCACTCCAGGAGGAAGCTATTTGAGCAGGCAGCAGGCGTATCAAAATATAAGAAGCGTAAAAAAGAGACCATCGATAAACTCAAATCTACAGATGCCGATCTGGAGCGTGTGAAGGATCTTCTCTTTGAGATCGAAGGACAACTGAAGACGCTAGAGAAGCAGGCTGCAAAAACAAAGAAATTCTATGAACTGAAAGATGAATACAAGAACCTATCGCTGATACTGGCAAAGTTCTCCCTGCAGGAATACAAGCAGAGCTTCAAAGACCTCGAGGCTAAACGCCAGGTGGAGGATGATAAAAAACTAGAACTCGAAACTGCTATCAAGACTGCTGAAGCGGCACTCGAAAAAGAAAAGCTCGATAATGTCGATAAGGAAAAGAACCTGATGGATATACAGCGCAGACTCAATACGCTCGTCAGCGGAGTGAGCGAACGCGAAAATGAAAGGAACCTGCTAAACTCATCGCTCAAATTTGCGCATGATAAACTCGACACAGCACAGAAACAGATCATCGATGCAAATGATCATATAGAGAAGTTGAAACTCTCTATTGATAAATTGAATGTGGACTTCGATGCCGAATCCGGAATACTGGAAGGTAAAAAGTCTGAACTCTCGATACTAGATGAGGCGCTAAATGAGATCCGCACCCATCACAATGCGGTAAAAGAAAGCCTCGGCACTGAGCAAAAAGCATATGCAGAAAAAGAAAGGCAGATATTCGAACTCGAAAAAAAACTAGCTGTAAACCGCAGTAACAATGAATCACTGCAGCGTGAATTAAGCCAAAGCGAAGAAGACACTGTCAACAAACGCGCCGAGCTCGAAGAACTCCAAAAGCAACTCGAGCAATACAAAACGGACCAGGAGAAAACAGACTATCAACTCAACCGACTGATAGAAGAAGAAGAAAACCGCAAACAACAAGTAGCAGAACTCGAGCAATCTGTAGAAAAGACGCGTCAGGAGCTCACCCAGGAAACTCGTACACTCGATGCCAAGCGGAATGAATATGAACTAACCAAGAGCCTCGTAGAGAACCTCGAGGGATTCCCCGAGTCTATCAAATTTCTCAAGAAGAATGCAAAGTGGAGCAAGGAAGCTCCTCTCCTGTCAGATATCATCTACTGCGCGGAGGAATACCGCGTAGCTATCGAAAACTATCTTGAGCCATACCTCAACTACTATGTAGTACAGAATCTCGAGGAAGCGATCATGGCTGTCAATCTGCTGAAAGATTCATCCATGGGTCGTGCGAATTTCTTTATCCTCGATGATATAGAGAAGTATGAAAGCAAACCAGCCCTGGCCATAGAAAATGCTATCCCCGCTGCACAGCTAGTCGAAATGGACAAACAATATGGTAAACTCTGCTCCCTCCTTCTCGACAGGGTATACATGGTGGATGACTCCTCAGGATTCAACAATAACCAGCTCGATACGAATGGCCAGAAGATTGTGCTACTCACTAAGACAGGGCACTTCATCCGTCAGGACTTTACGCTGGGCGGCGGTGCAGTGGGCCTCTTCGAAGGCAAAAAGATAGGGCGTGCCAAAAATCTCGAGAAGCTGAAAGAAGAGATCGAAAAGCTGGAGAGAGTGACGTACCAGCTCCACTCAAAAGTCTCTGACGCTGTGATCAAGATCAATCAACTCAAGGCTGCCACTCAGACACGAATGATAGATGAACAGCGCAATATTTTAAACCAGTTCAACAACAGATTCTCAGCAACCAATGCGAGCATTCAGAGTTTGGTAAAATTTCTGGAGTCATCCGATACTAAGAGCAAAGGAATAACAGAGCGCCTATCAGGGCTGAATGCCGAAGTAGAAGACATCAATAACGAACTCATAGAGCTGCGCGAGCAGCAGTCGGTGAGCAAGCAAGCGCTCGAGACTACGGATAAAGAATTCGTAGACTTCACCAATAAATTGAGTGAAGCATCCTCGCGGTATAATCAGAAAAATATCGAGTTTCATCAGCAGCAGAATAGGATCAACTCCATCTCGCAGGAGCTAAGCTTTAAGAATAGCCAGGTGGAAAGCTTCAGTGCACAGCTCACACGCAATGAAGAGATCATACTAGAGTGTACTATCACAATAGAAGAAAATCAAGCCAAACTAAAGGATATAGAAAGCTCCCTGCTCGAAGGTTATGCCAATAAAGAGGCCATCGAGAAAGAGGTATCAGACTCTGAGAAGAGCTACTACGACTCACGTGGCGGCATCAACGAACTCGACGGCAAGATCCGCGAGCTCAGCCGCAGCCGCGATCAGGTCAATGTAATCATCAATGATATCACGGAGAAATTTAATGAGCTGAAACTGAATCTGGCAGGGCTGCGTGAACGTCTCAATGTGGAGTTCAATGTCAATGTAAATGACATTATCAATGAGGAGATGGACCCGAAATGGGATAAGGACAGCATCAACGAGGACCACCTCAAGATCAAAAAGCGCATAGAAGGATTCGGA
>Ga0214192_1000670_pt1 | contig 20823 bp, 32 predicted proteins | sample TroBogEpilimnion_44_FD_153030 | JGI IMG/M metagenome (GOLD analysis project Ga0214192, IMG submission 153030) | Freshwater microbial communities from Trout Bog Lake, WI - 29JUL2008 epilimnion | ecosystem: Environmental > Aquatic > Freshwater > Lake > Epilimnion/Euphotic zone | place: Trout Bog... | reverse complement strand
ACTCCTCATGGTATGCCTCAGCGTATAATCTCATCCGTCTTTTTTCCGGATTAACAAACCACTGATTTCGTGACACCCATTGAGCAAACTTAGGGTCCATTTGTGGTTGGACCTGCGGTTGTTGCTGCTGTACAGGTATTTTTACATTGTTTTGGTCATTTTGTACAGTATTTTTAAACTTTTTTGACTTATCTAGTTTAATCTGTGCTTTTACCATGTCTTCTTGGGCTTTTAAAAGTCTATCAGAGTCGCCAGAATCATAAGCGTCTTTATAGTCTTTCTTAGCTTTCTCTAACTCAGCTTTTGCGGCTGATTTATAGTTAGAGTTTATTTCTTTTTCACCGCTTCTTAATTGACTTTGTAGGCGTTTATTCTCATCTAAAATAGCTTGAGCAGCCCTTAAAGCCTCTTGTTGTTCACGTAAAGCAGCTTCTTTTGCGCGTCTTTCTTCATGCCAAGCCTTCTTATACTGTGAAAATTTCTCTTTTACATTCTTAGAATATTCTTCAGACTCATCCAAAGTTTCAAGTTGGTCTTTTGCTTCTGAATCTAAAGGTTTTCTATTCCGGTCTTCTTTAGGAGTGTCATCAACGATATCAATTTCAATCTCGTCAACGCCCTCCACTTCAAAACTTACGTTGTTATCTTCCTCGATTTCATCGGGAAACTTATAATTTTCTGCCATATACCCTCCTTAATAGAACTTACGGCTGATTCCACGAGGGTCTTGTACGACTGCCTCTACAGAATCATCATTAATCAAACGAAATTCACGCCCATGAATAACTAAACGTGTGCCAGCATTAGGTCTTGTAAGAACAAAATCTCCTTCCTTACAATACGCCCCACTTGGGAAACGCTCAGGATCTTTATAACAGTCAGGCCCCATCTTTACTACAAAAAGGACTGTTGTTAATAATTCATCATGTCGTCTTGTTTCATCAGATTTAAGAATACCGTTTTCAAAGGATTCTTCCGATTCAGGGATTGCGCATAAAATACGATACCCCATAGGATTAGGTAATTGCTTAGCCTTATCTTCTGAATCTTTCATAATTGCGCGTAAATCTATCGCCTTATTAATATCTATTACATTATTCATCATCATGCTCCATATTCCGTTTTAGGTCTGTTATGTATGTTCGTGCGGTAAGTAGACCTTTAACTTCTCCGCATACTTTTCTATATTCATCAAAAGTTTCAACACGTCCGTCTGCTAAAGCCTCTTGAAGTTGTAGAATTTTTTCATCTAGCTGTCGCGCTACATGGTTTAATGCTGACTCGCCGTCAATCATTTAGTTTCCTTTTTAGGTGCTTGGTTCATTTGTTTTGTTGCTAATTCTTTCTGTGCATCTGTTTGCATCCGTGTTACTTCTTTTTGGTGAGCTTGTTGCTCACGGGCTTTACTTACATCGATAGCCATTCTTGCGCCTTCAGCTTCTTGTGAAGTACGCTCTTTACTCTTAGCAAGCTGAGCTTGAATTGCCATCTTAGCCCCTTCAGTTTCCTGCTGGGCCGTAATCCGTTTTTCTTCAATCTGAAGCTGCATCTGCTTAAGCTGGAAGTCTTGCTGATCTTTCTGGGCTTTTCTTTGCTGCTCTTGGGCTTTTATCTGAAGCTCTTGTTGCTGTAACTGAATGATTGGATCTTGGGCAGTCTGCTGATTCTGTTGCTGTTGAGCTTCTTGTTGGTGTTGCTGCAACATCTGTTGAGCTGCTTGAGCCGCCATTCTGGAGACTTGTATCTCCATTTCTGGAGACATTCCCTTTTCTTCTTCATCTGCATCATCAGGTATTGGGGGTAAAGTCTGACCCATTCTTTGTTCGATCTGCTTACGGTACTCCATACCTAAATGCTCAAATACGTGCGCAGTTAAAGCCGCTTGGATCTGTTGGCCTAACTGTGGGTTTGACTGCAACAATTGGCCAATATGTGGATCTTGTATTAAAGCTTGGTGACTTAATATGTGCGCCTGATGGTCCTGATAAACAAACGCTTTAACAGGTTTTTGCGACAAGATATTCTGATTCTCAGTTACTGGATCACGCGGCTTCATATCTTCTGGCAACGGAACAAGCTTCTGATAATTTTTAATGCCGATTACATCAAGCATCTGGCGATGTAGTATTGGTAAGTCATACAACTGTGGGGCAGTCTGAGCAAGCTGCAATGCTGCTTGATACTGTACAACTTTTTGCGCCATGGTAGCGGCATTAGGGTCAGACACAGGCAGAACAAAAACCATATCGTAGTCAGACTGTTTTGCCATCCTACTACCTTCAACTGGCTCATACTCATATTCTTCTGGGGCATAGTCCCTAATAATATCTTTTAGAAGTTGAAACTCTTGCTTCATTGAATAGTGAATACGAGCTTGTATCGCACTCATTGTTTTAAGAGTTCTTTCTAAAATAGCCAATGTAGTCCCAACAGGAGCATTCGCGCTCATGTCTGAAGCACTAATATCTGCGGATCCGGCAAATACGCGAGCCTCTTCAATTATGTTCTGGAACAGTTGGAATAATACTGTACTTGGTTCTTTATAAGGTAGCGGCAACATGTTATCGCGCATTGATCCGGAAGGTACATCCACGTCTCGCCATTCTCCAGGCGCGATTGGGGTATCGTCTCCTTTAACTCGCATACCGCGTGATTTGAAACCACCGGGCAAGTTAGAAAGTGTCCCAGCATCGACCAATTGACGTATAAGAGAAGTACCAGACTTGGCAAAAGCACCGATAAGGTGGATAAGACCAAAAGCATAGAACCCAAATCCTGGAATATATGGGTAATGTACGAAGTGATTGCGTTTGCGATGTGTTTCATCTTCTGGTCTCCAGTTTCTACGAATTGCAAGGATGGTGCTAGTACCCTTCTCTATTGTTACTACATAAGGAAGTGCAATACCTGTTACTTCTCCATCATCACCTTCATGTTCAAACCCAGGCAAATCTAGATCGACGTGCATCTCTAATAACTTAAATCTATCATCTGTAGTCGCGCGGAACCCCATCTTTTCGGCGATCTTTTTCTCGATCTCATCCATGACTTGTACAGGTGTACCTAAATCAACGTCTCTATAGAAGCCTTCATGCTGTAGTCTTACTACATCATTTTCTTTCTTCCTCATTACATGAGTTACACGTTCAGCATCTTCTAGACTTGAAGCGCCGTATGGCACAACTACATCTTCTGCTGGTACATATATAGATACCTGTCTTTGCATCGATGGGTCAAAATATACTTTCTTAAACGCATTACCAGCAAGTCCTAATCCCCATAACATTCTTTCATGTTCAGGTCTAAACTCTTTCATCACGTCAGTAATCTGGTAGTTCATGTCGTCTCGGACACGTTCAGCTGCGGCTTTTTTCTCAGGGGTTTCTTTACCGATAATCTGAGTCTTAACTGGCCCCGCTGCGGGAAACGTCTCCATCATAATTTCAGCTTGGAACTTAACAACTGCTTCTGCTAATAGTGGGTGATAGACTCCACAAGCGCCTTCCCATGGTTCAGCTCTTTCTTCTATCTTCATACCTAAAAGTTCTAAACCATCTACATAAGTTTGGATCCAGTCTTTTCTTGCATTAACGTCGCTCTCAAAATCTGCTATTAATTCACTAGCTAAACTATTTAACACATTATCATCAAGGTGTTCAGCTAAGTTATCATTAAATCCAGGGGGAGTTTCTTCTTTCTCCATCCGCATAATAGGCTCACCATCGATGCCAATTTCTACCGCTTCTGGATCCTCAATACTAATCTCCAACTCATGTGGTTCTTGTTCACTTAGTTGGTCAATACCTTGAGGGGCTTGATATAGTGCTTTATCTATTGCCATAATTTGTCCTTAGTAGTACGCTGCCTTTTTGCGGTATTTGTACAGAAAATCGTCTTCTGGTTCGTCGTTTGGTAGACGTATAAATCCACCTTGCCTAAATCTTAACAGAGCTAAGGTAGTTGAGTCCACTAAGTCGTCATTTACTCCGCTCGGAAAGTCATTACATTCCTCTATAACGTCCTTCGCCCATCTATGACTCGGAGCCCAGACAACCCCACCTGAAAATAAATCTGAAATGGCATTAACGCGCGCAATCTTATCTTGGCCTTTGCCTGGTGTAAAGTCTTGGACCGGTATACCCATACGGCGGAGCTCTTGGTAAAGCGCAGCCCCGTTGGACTTTTTCTCGACCATGAACGCATCCGGTTGCCACTCTTTATATTCATCAAGTACAAGCTTCTTTAGCTCCGGAAACTCTAAGCGTTTTTTAATCGCGTTGAGAAGAATAATATTGTAGTTATTAACTTCCTCGTTAAAGAATACTCCCCACGTTGTAAGCGCATTGTAGTCCGCACGGTTGTTAGATTCTTGGGCTGCGTCAAGCGACATGATTATATGTTCGCATTGTGGCGGGGTATCTTTATCCCATATATTCCACCACTCTCTTTTTATTAACGCACCTTCTTCTGATACTGGGTTCTGCATGAACTGAGCATTCCAATACCTAATATCTAATACTGCTTTTTTAGCTAGTAACTCCTCAACAGGCCAAAACTCAGGCCAAAGAGATTCGCCGTTATCTTTAATAGCGGGGAACTCAACTACTTCCCATGGCTCAACTATATCTCCCTGAGTGTCGTTTTGCTCCATCTGTTTTACAATCTGACCAGTCAAATCTAGCTTTGACCATCTTGTCATCACTACAATAATTGCTCCGCCAGGCATAAGACGCTGAATAGGCCCAGACTGAAACCATTCCCAAGCAGGCAAAAATACTTCAGCTCTCCCAGTTTTTGCTTCTTGCTCGGAATGAGGGTCGTCAATAATAAACAAGTCGGCACCACGACCAGCAAGTGCGCCACCCACACCAATAGCAAAATATTCACCATTAAAATTAGTCCCCCATCGTGATGCTGATTTACTATCGGCTTGCAATTCTACTTGCGGAAAAATGTTTTTATACGGTTCTGAACCGACCAGATTCCTAACACGACGACCAAAGTTAACAGCAAGATCCGCTGTGTGCGATGCCATAATAATTTTTTTCTGGGGGTACTTACCGAGGAACCATGCTGGCGCGAGGTAGGATATGAGCTCAGACTTACCGTGTCGTGGAGCAATATTAACAATGACGCGTTTTTTCTTTCCCGCAGCAATGTCTTCAAAAATCTGAGCCAGCTTGAGATGGTGAGGCCCGACTTTGTAGCCTGGGTACACATGTTTAACAAAGTCCAAAAAGGATAGTTTTCCTCTTGCTTGGGTAAGAAACTCATCATATTTCTCCAGTAAATCCTTCGCTTTTCGCTTAATTTGAAGTGGAGTTTTAGGGTTTTCTACCACTATTCGCAGTTTAAATAGCTGCTCTTGGGTGAGTTTGAGCTCACTCATCGTTGTCTTTTACCTCGTCAAACACCTCTTTTGCTTCCACATCTATATATTTAGTCTCTACTTGGTCAAGTAAATTTATGAGTTCGGCCTCAACTTCTTCAATAGTTTGGATTTTGAGAGTAACTTCTGTACGTTTTTTGAATGCGTCTACTCCATCTACCTCACCTAGAGTCCTAAGTGCAGTAACTTTAGTCTTTACATCTTTAGCGGCTTCTACAGAATGAATTAATTGGTTCACTACATATGTCTTTAGCTCAGAAAGTTCATCAACGATAGACACATTCATCTGCGCAACCATGCCAGCCAGCATTGCAAGCGTTTCATTTGGATATTGATTGAACTCAGGGCGGAACTTGGGGTTCTCTGCCATCTGCCTGGCTAGATTTTTTGCTTCCTCTACGTTATCTTGGGTAGGAGATATAGCCTGTCCAGTTAATTCTGACATTAAAGCAACAACATTGGCCCGCATGTTGAGTTCTTCTTGGGGTGTTAGGGACGGGAATGCGTCTTGCGCGTTCTTCGGCAAGGCAATATCTGCTTCAATTTCAGGAATATACGTGTCCATGTCCAAATTATATAATATTTTTTATGTGTAAAGAGTTTTTTTACTAAAAAAGGGGGCCTAAGCCCCCAAAGTCCTTCTCACAGGAATTTATAAATATTATACCCCCATTTTTTAGTTTTGGGACTCCTACGGGGGGTGTTTTCTATGCGCCGAACGCATGGCTCTTCATCCGAAAAAGTCAGGGGGTGGGGTCAAATAAATATTTTAGTAGGGGGTGGGGTCAAAGTAATATGTAAAGTTACAAACATGTTCATTTTAGGTGGGGTGTTTGGCACTTTTTATTGTTTAAAATTAATAAGTTACAAGCAAAAAAGTACGTTTTGGCGGAAATTTATGAAGGGGTGTACTTAATGCCGATTTTGAGGTAATTTTTAAGTTAAGTTGTTGATTTATATAGATAAGATATGTAAAGTTGAAGGGTAGGTGTTTGGGGAAAAAGTGGAGTTGTTTGTCTAGATCATGGGGTATGGGGGACGCGATGGTACCAGATTAGCTTTTGGGGGGGTGGGGGTAAGGGGGGACTTACCCCAGAATACTTGATTTTATAGGTAAAAAACAGGTATACATATTACATGAACAGCAATCAAGCAGTTCATATTCAATAGGAGAAGTATATGTTTACAGTCAATGTATTATGGGGTAACAAAGAAGTAAAGCACACAGCATGGTCAAAGGGTAAAGCACTATCATGGTTATACAAGTACCCTAACGAAGATGTGTTCATCAAGGTGACTGACGTGTTCGGTAAGACGGTCGCTATCAAGTACAAACGGTAATCAATCGGGGGCGAAAGCCCCCATCACTTAGGAGAATCACATGGGTTACATTATTCCAGCAGTTGTATATGTATTAGGCTTAGCCGTTGTATATCTTTTATCAATCAATGAGGAGAAGTAATTATGAAACAACTAGAACTATTCCCTGTAACCAAGTGTTACAAAGTAACTGAGACGGTTGTAAAAAACGGTGATGTAATATGCCGTAAGATTAAACGGTTTGATAACTTAAGCCTAGCGCTTGATGCTTTCAAAGTAGGCGTGTTCATACTGAAGCGCAACTCGATGATAGAAGTGGTGTATCGATAACATCAGCCGGCGCAAGCCGGTTTGAAACCAGTTACTCATCGCCGAGTGTGTGGTGCGTGTGCATGGCGGATATGCAATAGTGCGTCACAAAACCTTAAATAACGATCCACTTACTAGTGGAATCTTGCTTTTTAATTAGAAAATCGGGTATATATAACACATGGCTAGTGATTCTCATTAGTCATATTTCAGCAGTTTAACTTTTCATAAAGGATTTAACATCATGGCTACAAAAACTATTGCAACACAAAACGAAGTAATTACGTCATTAAAAGACGGTGCGTATAAGCAAGCTAGGGCAGGAGATACCGTTAAATCGGTTGCTAGATATTGTTTATCCAATGTAGTAGGCTTCCCCGAAGATATACCGAAAGAAGCTCTTGAGCAGTTAAACGAGGGTTATCGTTTACGTTTTAGTGAGAATAATCCGCCGAAGCAATACGCTGTAATTGATGATAAGTACTTGTTGGTTAATGATAGTAATAACCTAAAGGAAGCAAGTAATAAGAAACTAATAGGCGTTGATTTTGCCTTTAGCTTTAATCAGCAAGTGTTTGGTAAGTTAAAAGAAACTGAACCGTATATGTACCCGATTGTCAAACAGATCAGGAAGGAAGTCCAAACGTATTGCAGTAATCGCATTAACGATCTCAAGCGGGAAGCAAGACGGATTCAAAACGAAGGGAAGGAAAATGCTAGAACTGCTGTAAAAGATTTTACAGAAGTCGTTGACGCTGTATTCAATGACGGTAAAACGGGTTTGATCGCACGTTGCGGAAGTGCTAAAAAACGTGATGATGTAACTGCTGATCTTGATAAGTTAAAACAGTCGATCAAAGCATTTAATTTAGTATGGCTTAAGTAATATTTTTAGACCTGATATGCGATAGCATATCAGGTTTTTTTTCGCCTGTCAAATTGAAACCAGTTACATATCCTTGAGTGCGTGAGTGTGTCATTTAATTTTATTCTAAATGATAGCCAGATTTATACGTTGCATCATTTAATTTTATTCTAAATGACAGACAAGACCTTAAATAACGATCCACTTACTAGTGGAATTGAAAAATTCCAAAAACGATTTAGAATTTCCTGAAAACTGAAGAATTTTTTTCGCTTGTAACTTGTTGATTTAATTAAACTCTGTAAAAAAGTTCTAAAATTCTAAACGATTTTAGGGGGATACCTACTAAATTGCGTTTTTTGCACAGAACGACAATGTGGCAGAGAGTGTAATATCGTCAATAAAAAAACATCGCCATAAGGTATATCCTTTTTAAAAACCGTAGAATTTAGAATTTTCTTACTACTACTACTACTATCTATTAAATAATAATAATAATAATACAATAAAATCAATCACTTAACCCCTCTAAAATACCCCTCAAAAAAATTCTAGAAACTTCTTAGATTTTAAGATACAATGGAATAACTAGAATTTTTTCTAGAACATAACCAAAGAGGAAAATCCATGTTTACGAAGCAGATATACAGATTTAGAAACGAATCACACACAATGAAGGAATGGGCTGAAAAAAGTGGCATCAGCATACAAGTCCTATCCCATCGTTGGAAAAAAGGATTGCGTGGTAAAGCATTACTAGAGAAACCAATCCCTAATAAAATACCAGTCAGCTACAACATATTCGTAGAGTACAAACTCGAAGCCAAAGCCAAACCCGAAACTCATACACTAAAAGAATGGGCAGAGATAACTGGCATCAGCAAAGAGTCTTTAGCCCTACGCTATGCAAACGGTGACAGAGATGAAGTCCTGTTCAGACGTAAGAGTTTCCACAAACAGAGATAAGCCGACCTACCCCACCAATCCAACCCTTACCCCTCGACTGCCGTATTACGCTTGTTAGCTATTAACTACTTTACTGAAACACTTTGTTTATATGTCAAGTTATGTTATACTAATAGTGTAGTAAGGCAGTCGTTTTTCGTTGTTGTCCAGCAGTAAAACTTATTTAACAATCCACGCAAACGTGGAATCACTTATCAATTAGGAGAGTAATCATGGGTAGAGTTAAAGCTATGTTAATGGAAGAACAAGAGCAAGCATGGGAGCAATTAGATTCTGAATTTAAATTGTCCAATCCACATCTCAATCCACATCTTAGTGGACTCGAAAACACAGAGCAAGCAATACAGCAGTATGAAAAAGAGTTCGAGGACTGGTTGGATTTCTTTGAGAACAAATACGGAAGGGGTGAGTGATGGTTGATGAAACTTTTATGCCACAATGCAAATTGTGTGGTGATACATATAGTGAACAACGCTATCGCATAGGAATCTTATTATGCTTAGATTGCGGTGATGAGGTTGCACATCTCAAGTCAAAAAAGTACACCATCGCACCTATCAACAAATCAAACTATATGCTGATTACAGACCTGACTCAGCTAAAACAACTTAACCCTAAGAGGACAACATGATAAGCGAACTAGAAAAGAAAGGGAAATAAATGCGAACAACTAAAATCAAAAAACAAGATGACTTCTCGTTGCTTAATGTAATCCTAAGTGATGCAACACTAGCAGAAAAGATTGAAGCAGTACGCACCACCAACCCGTATTTCTATTTATTAACACCACAACCGAAAAAGGAGAAGCACCATGAGTAAAACATTTGCACAACACCTGAAGCATGAGATTGAGGAGAGAAAGGATGCACAAATGAAAGCTGAATACTTCCAAGCGAGGGCTATAGAGAAGGATGATTCTAAGCCACGAGTATTGCATGAAGTTAATTACGTTGTGAATGGAGTTGAACGGACAATGGTTCTAAGTGCCGAGTGTCCAATCGATGCTATCGATCTAGTTAAAAAATATTTAGGGGGTGAATGATGGGATACCGTTCTGAGGTTGCGTACACAATACGCTTTATTACAGCAAGCCAAGTTGCAAGTGGCGAGAAACAAGGCGATGCAGAAGAAGCTGATCTAGCTAAGTGCAGAGAGTCATTCTATACATTCTTAGCGGAAGCGAAAATGAAGGAAGAAACCCGACTATGCTTTGATGATTTAGTAGGATCGGACTCTAAATCGAAAGTTGAAGGGATGCGGATAGACGAGGAGAACTTACAGATTAACTTCTATGCCGAGAGTTGGAAATGGTATCCCGAATACGCTGAAGTCAAAGCACATGAAAGTTTATTTAGATTAGCAGAGGAGTGGACTGACGATGAGGATAATCCTAATCCATACATAGGTGCTGTCTTTGTGAGGCTAGGCGAGAACGCAGACGATGTCGATGAAATGCGAATAGGGACTGGTGATTGGGACTGGGCATATCCATCTCGTCAGATAGTAACGGACTGGCTATGAAGATCATAGTTGAGAGACGCAACGTCTATGGTAACGAGATGATCTATCCGAAGTGCGAAACGGCAAAGCTGTTAGCAGAGTTAGCAAGACACACTACGCTAACTAAAACGGATATATACACAATTAAACAATTAGGTTATGAGGTCGTAATCCAAGCACATGAGTATTCCCTATGAGTTCTTACATAAAATACTTTACGCAGACACTATGTTTAAATGTAAAGTTATGTTATACTAATGATTAGTAGGGAAACAAATTTAACAGGGGGGTAATGATGAAAAAGTCAGAGTGGTTTATATGGCTGTTTTTAGTATTAAGTATTTTTTATATAGCGTTCCACGTCATAGTGGATTTATTTATAGGGAGAGTAGCATGAGCAGACATTTAGAAGAATGGCAAGACCTTGCCGATCAAGAAGAAGTAGAGCAAACTAAATTAAACCTAGAGATGCCTGAGCATTTAATCTCATTGGCGAGTAGTGCGGTGTTGGTCAGCGTGGATATCAGCGTATGGTCAGCTACTAAACAAGATCGTGGTATCAGCGATGAAGTTACTATGTCACACAATGCAGACAAAAGTGCGGGTAGGTATGTTAAGAATCTATTGGCTAATCATCCCAAGCACAAAGCGGTGGTGAATTACAGGCAGACTATCTATAACTGGCTTCAACGTAGGACTTACAAGTGGAATCAATCACAGCAGTTATTACCATCAATCGATGTGCCGAAGTTCAAACAAGAGTATCACGAGCATGAGTTAGCGTTCCATCAATTAGTGGATTCATTAGTCATGGACTATGACTCAATCGTATCGGACATGGCTTTCAAGCAAGGTACTATGTTTAACCGTGCGGACTATCCACCGAGAGAACAGATTGCATCGAAGTTCAACGTGCAGTTGTATGTGTCAGAAGTTCCTACAAATGACTTTCGTTGTGGCATAGCGAAGGATATCGCTGAGGATTTATTTACGACATTGAGTAAGCAAAGTTCCGACATTATCGAGAGCATCGCAAAAGAACAGAGTAGAAGGCTTATCGATGTAATGCAAAGTATCTCTCATTGTTGCGGTGCTGACGATATTGGCTTAGATAAAACAGGTCAGATGAAAACCAAGCGTAGGAAGATATACGACACGACTGTACAGAAAGCATTAGATATGTGTGATAGTTTCAAAGTGTTTAATCTCAAACATGATAGCGAGCTAGAACAAGCAAGAGCATCGCTAGAGAAAGTCCTAGACGGTGTAAGTGCAGAGGACATCCGAGACAGCGATGCTGTGCGGTCGAACGTCAAGGAAGGGATCGATGATATTTTATCGAGGTTTGGTGGGTTTAGTTGTATGCAGTAATGTGGTGATGCAGTTTTTATACACGTCATGGTGACGTACATAAGTTTTTTAATTTTTTATACACAAGGAGAAGTAAATGAGTAAGCTGAATTTTGTCCCAACAGTATCTATCAATGAACTAAGAACATTAATTCCCGTAGTAAGTAAAGACCTGACAGTTGTTATAACAAGCGAGCCAGGTTGCGGTAAGACTAGCCTATTAAAAATGATTGAATCTGATCTTGGCGATGCCTACCAATACATCTATGTTGACTGTCCCGTAAAAGATATGTCAGACATAGGTATGACAATCCCGAACCATGCTACTCAGACATTAGAATATTATGTGTCCTCGCTGTTCTGCCTCAATGATCCAAGACCTAAAGTTATTCTACTCGATGAGTTTATGAAAGCACCAAAGTTATTGCAAGTAATCTTTACTCGCTTGATGTTGGAAAGAATGGTAGGTGATCGTCCACTACCTAGTGGAAGCATGGTTTTCGCTACATCAAACAATGCGTCAGACGGTGTAGGCGATTCGATGTTAGCCCATGCTGGTAATCGTGTATGTAAGATTGAAATGAGTAAACCAAATGCAAATGACTGGCTTCAATGGGCATCGGCTAATGGTGTTTCTCGTGTTGTTCGTGCTTTCGTTGCGTTGTTCCCAAGAGTCCTTGCATCATACAGAGAAGGTAATCAAGATGATAACCCATACATCTTTAAACCTAACATGACTTCATTATCATTCTGCTCTCCTCGTTCCTTAGCAAAGTGCGATGTGATTGTGAAGCATAGAGATATCTTAGGTGAGAACGCTACGATGGTCGCATTGGCTGGCACTATCGGTCAATCTGCATCTGCTGATATGTCGGCTTTCTTATCACTAGAGAAAACACTAATCGATGTGAAAGACATTATCAAAGCTCCAGAGTCAGTAAAAATACCTGACGAGATATCTGCACAGTTAATGATTATGTTTCAAGCAGTAGATGTGTTGGATACGCAAGACGAGTTGACTAAATTTATGCAGTTCGTTAATAAGATTCCTAGTTCAGAAGTCCAAGCCGTATTCTTTACTATGATGATGCGTAATGCGAAGGCAATTAAGCTGGCTAGAAACAATGCGACTATCGCAGAGTGGGCTAAGAACAACCATGAGTTATTTTAAGGAGAAGAAGAATGATTACGATAACACCAAGCGAAATAGTTTTAATAATATGGGGGATAGTTATGACTGTCTTATGGCAAAGGGCATTATACAAGGCAGAGGAGTTCAAACAGTTTACAGTATTCAGGCTGAAACAAGTAGCAGACGGTAGGGCAAGAGTCGTTGACAACGGCGACTCTATTGAAATCATTGTACAGGAGAAGTGACATGGATATGACGATGCACAAACAAGAAATACGGTTGAAGAAAGCACATATCGCTTTAATGAAACACAACGATACTGCGTTGTATAGCGGTGTGATGTTGATGGGTAAGTCCGAAGTAATCGATAAAGAGTTTACGGCTTATACCGATGGCATGAACAAGAGATATTCTAAACCATTCATAGAGGAAATCAAAGAAGAAGCAAAGTTGCGTGGCTTAGTATTGCATGAGAATTTGCACGTTGCATTAAAACAGATTCCAAGAGGGAAGGATATGTTTAAGGAAGATAAGCAGATATCCAACATGGCGGCGGACTTTGTAGTGAATGACATTATAAAGAATATTAAAGGAAGAATAGCAAACAGTAACGAGGCTATCGTTGAACTACCTGATGGTGCATTGTACGATCCGTTCTTTCATAATTGGTCGATGCGTGAGATCTATAACTATATCCGTAAGGAGAACCCTCAACGACAAAAACAACCAAGTGGATCAAGTGGTAAGCCTAACAATCCACAGGGGGGTGGAACGGGAGATGGCAAGATCAAAGCCAATGGCAAAGAGTATGACATGAGTGGCGATGGGTTCGATGAGCATGACTGGGAATCGTATGTTGAAGGTCTAAGCGATGACGAACGTAAAGAGCTGGGTGACAAGATCGATAGGGCTTTGCGTGAAGGCGGTATGTTGGCTGGTCGCATGGGTGGCAAGATGCCTAGACAGATTAGTGACTTGCTTGAGCCGAAGATAGATTGGCGAGAAGTGTTGCGAGAATTTGTTGCTTCCACTACTAAGGGGAACGATGAATACACATGGCGCAAGATGAATAAGCGTCACATGGCTAATGACATTTACTTACCAAGCATGGAGAACGAATCAATCGGTGAGGTAGTAGTTGCGATAGATACATCAGGTTCAATCGGTATCAAAGAGTTGACTGAATTTGCTACGGAACTGGCTTCGATTGTAGAAGTGGTGTCGCCCGAAGCGGTAAGAGTTATATGGTGGGATTACGATGTGCATGGTGAACAATACTTTAAACCTGAACATTACCAAGATATTGCATCGCTATTGAAACCATTAGGCGGTGGCGGTACTAGGGTCTCATGTGTAAACAAGTACATCAATCAGAAGAAGATTAACGCAGAATGTGTCATCGTGTTTACTGACGGATATGTGGAAGATGATATCGAGTGGACAATCGCTTCCCCTACCCTGTGGATGATTACTGAGAATAAATCATTACAAGTCCCATCAGGTAAGAAAGTCATGGTAAAGGATGACTGATGAAAAAGAAAAACGGTATGAAAAATGGTATAGCACTGATGCGAGTAATCCTAAATTTTCGCACGACATAGCAGAGTTGTTGATACAAACGCATGGGGACATGGCACACATCTATGCGTTGGAGAGAGTAGTTAACGAGAATAGTAGTAAAGAAGAAGTAAACCTATGGAAAGCAGTATTAACTTTATTAGACAAGGAGAAGTGAAATGAGAGCATTACATTGGGATAGACTTACCGAGATTAAAAATACTCAAATGCCGTATCGTGGCACAACAAATAGATATCCAATTGCGGATAGGAAACATAATACTAAATGTTTTTATGTTGAAGAACGAGGTGATGAAACTGTTTATGTTGTGACGTATGGTTACAGATACCAAGAAGTTTTCCGCACAGAGGAAGAATATAAAAAAGACCAAAACAATAAAAAACAAAATATTTTTCTGCGTGATTGGGAAAAAGATGAAACCAAAAAGTATGTAAGCTATATTCATTTTCCTCGTGAATTAGGTATTATTCGTTCAGACAACACGTTTGAATTTACAAGCGAATACTATGGGCAAGGAGATAATATATTGATGAGTAGATGGAGTAGAGGATGGTTCTTTCGCAGTTCACGTTATGGTGGAATGGTATATAAGGAAGGAATGAATGATATTTTTCACCCAATCTTCAAAGGTATGCGGGTTAACTTAGATACTATGATGCCCCATGAATCTTCTATCTATAAGGTAACTGGTAAGCGTGTCAATCGTAAAGATGCGAAGCAGTTTCTTAGTAAGTATGCAGATTTTTATAAAATCAACGAGGTAATGTTTAAAACAATAGATTGGAAAACGCTAATGGATACTGCGGTAGATACTGTAAAGTCATTAGCAAACCAAGATGAACTAATTAACTTTTATCTGAGTAAAGAAACTAAAGATAATATGATCGCATGGGCAGACAAGAATATCAACGTAGCACCACTAGACTCAGCGTTGGCATTTGCAGTCGCACATGATATTGGCAATATGTATCGTCGTGTAAGATCATCTACCTTAGATAATGGGTATGCAAGTGCGTATGGAAATGCGGAGATTGACCCGATGTATATTTACTCTAGTATTAAACGTAAGCTGAATAAAGAATTATACAAACGGCATGACGAGGTGATGAAACCTGTAGAGTATACGATGGGTAAGCGTTTCCCTCAAAGCGAGTGGGGCTTGACTATCACAGTTGACGGCAAAGAAGTTGAACAATATTAAGGAGAATTATGATCGAGATAGAAAAAGTAGATATGCCCTACAAGGAATACATTATTTCGGACAAGGTAGACAAAAGCCTAATACATATTACTGACTATATTGCTCGACGTGTTAGGTATAAGTTTCCTAATGGATACGGTGCTAGTGTAGTTATGGGTAATTTGTTTTATTCTAATGAGGACTCAGGCTTATACGAAGTTTGTCCCATGAAAGATAATAAGTTGTGGTATGAATTAGTAGACTCTAACAACAAGGACGTGTATGGGTATCTCAATGATGAAGAGTTATATATTTTATTAACGAAAATTTTAATGAAGGAGAAGTGAAATGAAATACGCAATCGATGGATTAACTGAGCAATATGTTATAGACGCTATTGAAAGCACACCAGTAAAGAAATTAATATACGAACTAAATTTTAAGTTTGGGCTAAAAGTATTAGCGTTAGAACAGAAAGGCGAGATGTATACCCGACGACCACAGGAGATTGTTCTTACCGATGCAACAGGCACATTTGTGGTGGCGAGAGCGTGGACTGAGGATACAGGTAAAAACCTAACATATTATTTTCGTTCGCCTTACTTCATTAAGGATAGAGGGCATAGCAGAGAAGATAAAGAAACTTTCTTTAGTAAGAAGTTATCTACATTGATAGCAACAATCAAGCGTAATAGCATCGTACCTACTGAAGAACAAATTTTACACTTTTACAGAGCATCATTTTTTAGTGCAGTACATACATTAGAAAGTTCACACGGTCGTTCTTATAAGGACGATGCGTTAAGTGTAGACAAAGTACACACCTTATTAAAGTATGCACTAGGGGAAACTACTGAGTTAAATATTTTAGCTGAATGTAAAACAATACTTGACAAATATAATAAACTAGATAAAATAAAAGAAACTGCAAAAGCAGACATAAAAAGATTTTTTGGTGGTGGCTTTTATGCTATTGGTGCTGATGGGTTTGGACAATTAGTTGTAGGTAAAATTAAACATATTGGAGATGATGTGTCGGGGTTTAAATTTAATGTAGTTGAACCGTTTGTTAGAGTTAAAAACTTAGACAAACACGAACACTTACAACCCATCATGCTTATGCAGAAGGTATATCACGAGCAACAAGGGCGACATACTATATACCACGCAAATTTAATTCCACCCCATAGTGGACTGTTAAATGACCTTGATATCATCCAAATAAATAATGCCCACCCAAGCGTGTATGACTTTGTTTGGACATTCGTTCCATGTTTGCCAACACTATGAAAATACTTAACATCAGTCCAGTCCCTCATCGAATTAACTTGGTAATAAATAATCTTAGCCCGATTGTTCACCCATATAAATGGGACTTATATCGTGTACCTTTGCGTAAAGAAAAAGATCATTACACGATGTATGTCGCTGACGGTTATACCAGAGAGTTCGATGAAAAGACTTTGCCTGATGAAGTTAAAAGTAAGATGGCTATGATACTTGCAAGTGACCATGAGTTAGTTCGTGATGACGAGATATCACATTTAAATCTTATGTTAATGAGGAATAATGAGTTGGCAAATGTTGGCTGGCAAGCGAGCGATAGTTGGTTCGTTGTCGTATTGCCATATTCATTACTAATGAAACTAAGAGGAGAAGATAATGGCAACACCTGAAGCTAAAGTAAAGAAGAAAGTTAAAGACTATTTAACCGCTAGAGGAATCTATTACACAATGCCGTTTACCGCTGGATATGGTGCGAATGGTGTGCCTGACATACTTGTTTGTTATCAAGGAAAGTTTTACGGCATAGAGTGTAAAGCTAATGGGAATAAGCCTACGGCATTACAGGCTGAACACATGAAGAACATTCAACGTAATGGTGGAACGGCAGTTGTGGTCGATGAGAATAATATTGACACGATGCTAGATGGTTTATTTAATGATATAGATGATGGGAGATGCTAAATAACTGGCTTCAATATGAAAAATAAAGATAAAGAGTATTTAAGAGATTTGATTGCGTGCTTTGCTATGAACGGCTATATGTCAGGTAAAAAACAATTTAGTGAGAGAGGACTAGCAGTTGCTTCTTACGAGTTGGCTGACATGATGCTAAAAGTGCGTGACGAAAAAGAACCGCCCAATATGGGCATAACCGCAGTAACCCTTAAAGGAGAAGTAAATGAATAAAAAGTTAAAAATAACACAACAAACGAGTGCTGGACTTTGTGAAGCTTTGTTTGAAGAATTTGATTTATTGCGTAACGGTAAAAGCGATGCACACCGAGCGTCTTCTGTAGCAAAAATAGCAGTTCAGATTATTAATACCAAGAAGCTAGAAATAGAAGCCGCGACTTTTCATAAGTCGGGTTTAAGGTTTGTACCATTGGCTTTAACTGCTAAAGGAATTCCTATTGGAGTACCTAATGATTAATCACGTTTCTCCTAACGACGCAATAAATTTTGCGCACGACAAACGCTTGGATGAAATATATGGCTATGAAAGGAAAGAAATATTAGCCTTGTTCAATGAGATTTCTAACATATATAAAAATGCTATGAATCGTAAATGGGATGGCAGATGCGACATTTGCGGTAAGGGCGATAAAAATGAAGTATATCGTGTAAGTAACATAGTTAAAGGTTATGAACATAGGATTAATTCATCACCGATACTTTGTTGGAATCATATGACAGGATGGAATATGAGTATAGGTAATAAAGAATTTAATTCTATCCTTGATAAATGTCTTGAGAGTGACAGATGGAAAATAGCAAGGTATGCACATAAGCAAGAATTATTAGATAAGTATGGTTTATCCGATGAAGAAATTGATTTGCATTTTGCAGAATATTTAACCAAGCAATTATTTAAAGTAGCACAAACCCAAAGAAAAGGAGAAGTAAATGAAAGTTAGCAAAATTGAAGCAGTAAAAAACTTGATGGACAAAAACCCTAGCATGACCGCACCTGAGATATCCAAGAAGTTAGGCATTAAGATTGGCTATGTCTATACGATGATGTCTAAGGTAAGAAACTTAAACAAGACTCCACAACGTAGTGGAACTTTAAATGAAATGCCCCTCATACAAATTCGTGATGATGGCGAGATTCATTTGCATGAAGTTTTTACAAACGATAACATCAACCACCCACCGCACTATACAACAGGTGGCATTGAGACTATCGACTTCATCGAAGCGAAACAGTTAGACTACCATCTCGGTAACGTCGTCAAATATATTACTAGGGCAGACCATAAAGGGGATCGATTAGATAACCTAAAGAAAGCCCAATGGTATTTAAATCGTGCAGTTTTTAACTTGGAGAAGTAATATGAAAAAGATTATCGCATTAATGATAGCGAGTGGTGTCCTTACTGCTTGTCAACCAATGCCTGAGTCTTCAGCAAAAATCGAGCGTCGTAAACAAGAAGAATTAAGTCTACAAGCAGTGCAACAAGTAGGTATGCCTTCGATTGTGAACTTCGCTGAGAAACGCATGATGAAGGATATTCTTGAGATACGAGACCAAGACGTTGCTACGACTACTTACATTGTTGGTATGAATGGAGAACTTCATAAGTTATGTAATTCGGTGGGTTACGGCTTACCTTATGCGACTCAATACACTAATCCACAAGCGATGCAAAACGACGAAGTAGGGCATTGGAGTCTTTTGCCACAAGCAGACCCTAATGGACTTTATTCTCCAGCGAGTGCCGACGGCACATGGGTTCAATGTGTAGACCCTAAGAGTGGTAAAGCGAGAGTCGTTTATATCGAGCCACGCATCATTGTTTCACCAATTCCATTAGGAGGTTAACATGAAAGAGTTTTTTATAGGACTTATTACTCTAATCGTTTCTTTGTTTTTATTACTTGCACTTAGCACAGGGCTAAATTTATTTGACTTAGCAAGCTATAACTTCTTTGCGCCAAAGTACCGAGCAGTAGAAAATAAAGTATTCAAAGAGAGCGAGCAATACAACGATGGAATGGTTCGTGATTTAGAAAACTTACAGATGGAGTATGCCAATGCAGATATAGAACACAAGCAAGCATTAAGGGCTATTATTTTACATCGTTTTAGTGTTTACGATGAAGACCGCTTACCATCTAATCTGCGTAGTTTTTATTCTCAGTTAAAGCGTAATTAATTTATAGGGGGGTAAGGCTATGCCTCGCTCCCCTTTTTTGTAACTATACACCACACTATTTAAGGATTTTAAAATGAGCGAAGAAAAACAAATCGATATTAGCAACGGAGTAAACATTGTATTGGCTAGGATGGATACGCACCCCGAAGAATTTTGGGGCGATAGCGAAAAGTGGCGATTCATCTATAAAGAATATTTTAGAGATGCCATGACTGAAGTGCAGAAGGGGCAGATTTTTGAGAAGATTAAACAGATTCGCATGGAAGAATTTAATAACATGGTATTCCGAACGCTGATCGAAAAAGAAGATGAGGACGAGGACGAGGACGAGGACGACGATGACGAGGAAGATAATTCACCTTTTGGAAGTGCGCCAATAAAACGTAAAAATTTAATCAAATGGTAGTTCAGTTAAATATAACACTAGGTTGAAGGTAAAGAAATGAGTGAGGATAAAAAATACTGCCCTGCGTGTACACAATATCGACCAGCAAGTGAAGTTTCATTGGTGAATACATCGAACAGAAAGGTAAGGATTTGGAAGTGCGTACATTGTTTAAACAGACAGAGCAAACGTGCTTATGAAGGAAAGAAAGCGAGTGTGAGAAATGACAGCAAATGAACTAGCGGATTTTATTGAAATTAGTAACCCTAACGATAAAACACATCAAGCGATAGCCACTATGCTACGTCAACAAGAAGCTGAATTGACTGAAGCAGGACATATGATTGGTGTATTACGAGAAGAAATTAGTTTGTTGAAAGAAGAAATAGAAGCGTTGAAACCATACAAAGAAAAGATTGAAATGATGGAACGAGCCTACGATGCCCATATTAAAAAATCAATGGGTGAGGTTAAAGACCTTATAAAGAAAGCGAGGAAAGTGAAATGACTGCAAATGAACTATTAGATAAGTTAAGAAGTGCAAGTATTAAATTGCTGGGTAAAGAAACTGAACAAGCAGGTAGGGCTATTATTCTTTACCGAGAATCAGCCATTATGCTACAACAACAAGCCAAAGAAATAGAAGCGTTGAAAAACGCAAATAGATTTATTCAAAATTTTGCAG
>Ga0214192_1000669_pt1 | contig 20837 bp, 22 predicted proteins | sample TroBogEpilimnion_44_FD_153030 | JGI IMG/M metagenome (GOLD analysis project Ga0214192, IMG submission 153030) | Freshwater microbial communities from Trout Bog Lake, WI - 29JUL2008 epilimnion | ecosystem: Environmental > Aquatic > Freshwater > Lake > Epilimnion/Euphotic zone | place: Trout Bog... | reverse complement strand
GTACTAGCCGATAATCAACAATTATTTGCCGCCAAATATTTACCCTATTTACCAACAGAAGATGAATTAAGATTGGAATTGGAACGGGAACGTAAATCCATGCAAATACGACTAATAGAAAAAGACGAAGATATTTAATATAGTAACGATCTCATGTTTAGTTTTTAATAAATAACCCGTTAGTTCAATCCAGTATGCACTGGATATATGAAAATGTTCCAATTTTGATTTGCGACAAAACCTTAATTAATCAGTTGACTATCAATTTATTGAATTGATTTACTTATATCTAGAGTTAAGCTGTTAGTGTAAAATCAAGGATAATCACAAGATTCAATATATTCGGTAGTCAAACTGGCTGACATGAAAACCTTTATTATTTTAAATCGTGCTATTTGGATGGTAACTTTTGCTTCTATCGGTTTAGTGTTTAGCGTACAAGCAGATATTGGTTTACCCTCTCAAGCAATTAAGGCTCCCCCGACGATTATTTATCAGGCAGCTAAAGGACAATCATTAGCTGAAACAATGACGCAGATTGCTCAGCGTTCTGGGATTACTTTTAAGCTGAATACGGATTTAAGTCAGGAGATTGTTCAGGAAAACATAGCTGCTAATAATTGGGACTATGCTATTAGCCGTTTGTTGGTTAATTACAATTTCACTACGATTCAAAATAATAACAGCATCAAAACGGTTATTATTACTGGACACCGTCATGATGGAGCTCAGTCTGGCAATACTGCCATTATTTCTCCTCAGGCTAATGGTTTGCCAGCAAAATATTTTGGCTTTCCTGCTGGTTCTGTTATCCCCATTAAAATGCCTGTAAATGATTTAATGGCATTAAATAATAATGAAACAATCAAACTGAAATTGCCAATGGGGCAGTTTAATGTGATGCACGATAATACAATCAATCAGACTGATGGTAGTCGGACTTGGGTGGGTCATCTGGCGGATCAGGGGCAGGGGTATCGTGTATTTATCTCACAGGGTGCTGCCGGTATTATGGGTATTATTACCACGCCTGATGGTACTTATACTGTTGAACAGGTTAATGGAACAATTTATCTTATAAATACCAGTCAGTTAAATCATGCCGGTTTTAATGGTGATCAGGTGGCTAATATCACCCAGGAAATGCAGGAGGCGATTGCTTCAAAAACGGCTCAGTACTCATCTAATCAAACGACAACTCATACGCTATCAACACCGATCGTTGATTTAATGGTTGTTTATACTACGACAAAACAAACGGCAGATTATGCCAAGCAACGGATTAGTTTTCTGGTGACGGTCAGCAATCAGGCTTATGTCGATTCGCAAATGAATATGAAATTGCGGTTGGTGCATACTGAACCGACAGCGTATGCTGAAAATAATAGTAATGCTCAAGCTTTGTTTGATTTGGCTAATGATAAATTGAACTTTGCAGGTATGTCTCAAAAACGTAGACAATATGGCGCTGATCTGGTGTTTTTGTTCAGACCTCTGTATGCAAAAACTGCAGGTTCATGCGGAACGACGTATGTAGAAATGGCGGATGGCAATGCGCCTGAAGTTTGGTTGGGTTATGGGACTATTGGTGATGGTAATTCTGTCGATGAGTTGACAGGGTATTATTGTGGTGGCAATACCTTTACCCATGAAATTGGTCATAGTCTAGGCTTGGTCCATGATCGTGAGTATTCGCCTGATGGTTATGGCGCGACTCCGTATTCTTATGCTTGGGGAATTGAGGAATTATTTGCCACTATTATGAGCTATAAGCAGCCGGTACTGATGTATTTTAGTACGCCATTATTAGCTACCCAGTGCAATGGATTACCTTGTGGTTATCCCGATACTGATTTAGCCCGCAGTTCTGATCAAACGAAAGTAGTGAACGCCACCGCACCGGTGATTGCGGGCTTTATGCCAGAGACTGTGGCAGTACCAATATTGCAATAACTTTATAGGTTAGCGTTATCAGTTAGTTAATTAGGTTTAAGACTTCGGTTAAATCATTGAAGACAGAGTGACACATTTTTTCTGTTGCTGGTTCAATGACTGCAACTGAACTGATTAAAATGGGGATTGCTCCGGCTTTATGTGCAGCAGTAATACCAATAAGTGAGTCTTCTAATACTAGGCATTGGCTGATGGGTATAGCTAGTTTTTCGGCAGTTTTCAGAAAAATATCCGGTGCCGGTTTGCCATGTGTGACATCATCGCGACTAATCAAAATAGAAAAAGTATTTTCCAGACCTGCCAGTTGCAGGCAGTGTTTGGCATTATGGCGTTGGCTGTTAGTGGCTAATGCAAAGGGAATTTGTTTTTTTTGAATGGCATCCAGTAAGTCATGGAAGCCGTGATTGATTTTAATGCGGTTGCTAGCGACATAATCATGCCAATAAATAGAGGATTTTTGGTTAAATTCGACTAAATTGAAATCCTGACCGCAGTAATTTAATAATTTTAAAACCAGATCGTTATAATGCAAACCGGATAGTGATTGCATAAAATGCTCGTTAAACGAGTAACCCATTTCTTGTGCCGCTTGTTGCCAAGCTATTTTATATGTGCTTTCAGTATCTAAAACCAGACCATCGAGATCAAAAATGATGGCTGAAATCTGCCTATTTTTCATGAATGACTTTGATGTATTCACCAAATGCTTCACGACTTGAGCCAACGACAATTCGCAGTTCTTCTGATGATTGTTCTAACATACCCGCTACTTCGATGAGTTCACCACGCTGGGCTTGACCATTATAGGTCGCAGTAAAACTGACTACTGACTGAATAGTTGGGTGGTCGATTATAAATTTTGCTGGATAATCGAAGGCATAGCTATCATCGAGTACTTTACATTGTAGGTTAATCGAACCCTTTTTTTGATATTCGGGTATTGCTAATTGTTCAGGGTCGATAAAGCTGAGATCAAACTTGCGGTTAGCAATCATGCCTTTGTTGTATTTGCGTTGCTCATGCCAAACGTAATCGGCAAAATTGAGCGTACAATCTCTGCGTTGCCAAGATTCCTGCCAGTCATTGTCACTCAATGCCTGTAAACTATTTTGTTTAATTAGCATGGCAATCAGTTGTCGACATTGTTGAAAGGTGTCGCGCTCATAACAGAGTAGATCAATATCCGACTGTTGATTTTGTACACCTAACAAAATTGAGCCGGTGATGCCTAAGTGAGTTAAATCAATGCTGTGTTGCTGGAATAATTGTAGTAATTGAATGACATCTCGCTCTACGGAATGTAGCAATTGAGTGCATTTAAGGAGTTCTTGTAAACGTTGTTTGGGTTGATAATGTTTGATAATGTTATCAACGGGTACGGCATGTAAATGAGCATCCAGTTTATGGGAGTAATGCAGATAATTAGGGTAATACTGGTTTAGTAGTTGATTAGCCTGTTCTGTAGTTTGTTTTTTCCAGCCATTTTGTTGATAAGCATAGCGTAAAAAACACAGTATTTTTTCTTGTTCGACACCTGAAACAACCACTGCGAATAATAAGCCTTCTGCTGTCTCAATAAAATCTTTGGCATAAAAAGCGTTTGTTAAGGGCTTGACTGTCATTTTTATAGGTTTTTTAGCCTTATTGCTTTTGATTCCAGTTTTGCATTTTACGATAGATAGTCGATGGACTAATTCCCAGTAAAGCAGCGGCATTGGGGATATTGTCGTGACAATAGGCGATGGCACGTTCTATGGCTTCTTTTTCAACTTGCCATAAGGGTAATATTTCTTGTGGTTCGGTTGATTTTTGAGAATTAATCGTTGAATGTGTTATGGATGGCGATGTTTTAACTGTTTTAGTGACCACTGCTTTAAGTGATTGAGGCAGCATATCCGGTTGTATTTGTTTGCCATTATTTAATACCACGATATTACGCATGACATTTTGTAATTCACGGACGTTACCTGGCCATGTGTAATTGCTAAAAATACTTTCACATTCTGGTGATAAGCCGATAAAGTCTTTGTGTTCTTCCGCACTGTATTCAGTTAAGAATTTATTGGCGATTAATAACACATCACTGCCTCTTTCTCGCAAAGCCGGTAAATGAATTGGAATTACATGTAAACGATAATAAAGATCTTCACGGAAACGTCCGGCAGAGACTTCTTCGAGTGGATTGCGATTGGTTGCACAGATAAATCGCAAATCGACTGATTCAGTTGTAGATCCACCAACTTTTTGTATTTTTCCTGTCTGGATAAAACGCAGTAGTTTAGATTGCAGATCAATATCCATTTCGCAAATTTCATCCAGAAATAGCGTACCGCCATCTGCTTGCGCAGCGGCTCCTTTGCGATCGCTGGATGCTCCGGTAAAAGCCCCTTTCACATGACCGAAAATTTCACTTTCCATTAAATCATGGGGTATGGCTGCGCAGTTGAGTGCGATAAAAGGTTTTTTGTTTCTGGGACTTTGCTGGTGAATGGCTTCGGCACACACTTCTTTACCGGTACCACTTTCTCCAGTAATAAAAACGGTGGCTTTGCTGGAGGCTGCACTATCTATAATGCGGTAGACAGACTGCATTGTCAGTGATGCACCAATAAAACCGTGATAACTGTTACGAAAGTCTTGACGAAGCTGCTCTATTTCATGCTGCAAAGAGCGCCTGTCCAAAGCATTGCGTAAAGTGACTAACAGACGTTTGCCAGTGAATGGTTTTTCTATAAAATCAAAAGCACCATATCGCATAGCATCAACGGCGACGTTGACACTTCCATAAGCGGTAATGATGACCACAGAGCAGGGTAGTTTGTTTTCGTAAATATGTTTAAGGATGTTAATGCCATCCATATCGGGTAAATTTAAATCTAGCAGGACAACATCAGGTGTTTTTTGATCAATGATCTCAAGTGCTTTTGATCCTTCGGCGACAAGTTGCAGGTTTATTTTTTCATGGCGTAAGTAATCTTGATAGAGCAAGCTCAATGTTGGACTGTCTTCAATTAATAATACGCTGGGTAAAGAAGTTTCGACCATATTGTCTTGAAAGTTAATAATCCTAAAATGGATTTAAGTTTACTTATTGATGCAATGCAGAATAAACCAGCTGCCAGCTCTCTTTAATTGCTTGTGCTTCGATAAATGCCTGTTCTTTTTCTTCTTGGTGGCAAAGTGAATTAATACGGCTAATTAATTCATGTAATTGCATTGCTCCAAAGGTTGCCGATTCACTTTTAAAAGAGTGAATTTCATTTTTTAGAGTAGCAAAATCATTTTCCATGATAGCGCGTTCAATGATGGCAACCCGCTGATTACCCTGACTGAGAAAAATTTTTAACAACTCAGGATAAAAATCTTCAGACATATCAGTTTTTAGCTGTTCCAGTACGGTGAAATCTACAATTTTTTCGTTAGAAATAGTGCCTCCAATAAATTAGGACGGTTACAAATAAGAATAATTATTTTGATTGACCTTTGTTTTGGACAGTTTATAGATATCCAAGTTTATTCATTATAACTTAATAGCTGATAAAAAGCCGTCTAAGACGGCTTTTTACGTTAATTAATGCCTAATTTTATTGACAAATTATTAAGCCGATTGGTAATTACTCATTTGATTAAAGTTTAAATAGCGATAAGTATCTTCAGCGGTTTCATTAATTTGCAATGCGTAAGTCATGTATTCTTCTACTGTGGGAATTTTCCCCATAATAGAACAAACAGCAGCTAATTCAGCTGAAGCTAAAAAGACGTTAGCTCCGTTACCAAGCCGATTTGGAAAGTTACGCGTAGACGTAGAGACAACTGTAGAATTTTCAGCGACTCGCGCTTGGTTTCCCATACACAGAGAACAACCCGGCATCTCTGTACGTGCGCCGGCTTTTCCGTAGATACCGTAATAACCTTCTTCTGTCAGTTGATTTTGATCCATCCGTGTTGGAGGGGCGACCCATAGCCGAGTTGGTAATTCACCTTTTTGTTTATCCAGTAATTTACCCGCAGCACGGAAATGACCAATATTGGTCATACATGAACCTAAAAAGACTTCATCAATTGCTGTACCCGCTAATTCGGATAACGGTTTAATATCATCTGGATCATTCGGACAGGCTAACAATGGTTCTTTGATGTCGTCCATATTGATTTCAATGACTGCATAGTACTCAGCATCGGCATCGGCTTCCAGTAAGACCGGATTGGCAAGCCAGTCCTGCATAGATTTAATTCGACGTTGTATGGTACGGACATCACCATAACCTTGGGCAATCATCCACTCTAACAAGCTAATATTAGAGTTTAAATATTCACGAATGGGGGCTTCATGTAAATGGACGGTACAACCTCCGGCAGAACGCTCTGCGGAAGCATCCGATAATTCAAAAGCTTGTTCCACTTTTAGATCCGGTAAGCCTTCAATTTCTAGAATCCGACCGGAAAATACGTTTTTCTTGCCCTGTTTGGCTACGGTTAATAAACCTTGCTGAATGGCAACATAAGGAATGGCATTGACTAAATCACGTAATGTTATACCGGGTTGCATGGTTCCGGTAAACCTTACCAGTACTGATTCAGGCATATCCAACGGCATTACGCCCGTTGCTGCGGCGAAGGCAACTAAGCCAGAGCCGGCTGGAAAAGAAATACCGATAGGGAAACGGGTATGGGAATCGCCACCTGTACCCACGGTGTCAGGTAAAAGCATACGGTTTAGCCAGGAATGAATAATGCCATCGCCGGGACGAAGTGATACACCACCCCGATTCATAATGAAATCGGGCAGACTGTGTTGCATGGCAACGTCAACAGGTTTTGGGTAAGCCGCTGTGTGACAGAAAGATTGCATCACTAAATCGGCAGAAAAACCCAGACAGGCAAGGTCTTTCAGTTCATCGCGTGTCATTGGTCCAGTAGTATCCTGTGAGCCAACGGTAGTCATGTGTGGTTCACAGTAGTTATTGGGACGAATGCCGGCTACACCGCAAGCTTTGCCGACCATTTTCTGTGCCAGTGTAAAGCCTTTGCCGCTATCGGCAGCTGGAAGCGGACGACGGAACACAGTAGAAGCCGGTAAGCCGAGCGTTTTACGTGCTTTATCGGTAAGTCCACGACCAATAATTAAGGGTATACGACCACCCGCCTGAACTTCATCTAATAAAACATCTGTTTTAAGGGCAAATGTACAAACAATTTCTTCACTGTCGTGACGTTTGACAACACCTTGATACGGGTAAATGTCAATGATATCGCCCATTACCATATTGGTTACGTCACATTCAAAGGGTAATGCCCCTGAATCTTCCATGGTATTAAAAAAGATTGGGGCAATTTTACTGCCAATACAAACACCGCCATCGCGTTTGTTGGGAATATAAGGAATGTCGTTACCGATGAACCATAAGACTGAATTAGTGGCTGATTTGCGAGATGAACCCGTACCGACAACATCGCCAACATAGGCAACTGGAAAACCTTTAGCTTTTAATTCATTAATTTGTTGCTCGGCGTTAGTAATGCCTTCGCGGGGCATTTTGAGCATGGCTTTAGCATGTAATGGAATATCGGGGCGAGACCATGCATCTGGAGCGGGTGATAAATCATCTGTGTTGGTTTCACCGGTTACTTTAAACACGGTGACGGTTAATTTCTCGGGAACAGCTGGTTTACTCGTAAACCACTCAGCATCAGCCCATGATTGCATAACCTGTTGCGCATAAGCATTGCCTGCTTCTGCTTTAGTTTGTACATCATGAAAAGCATCAAACACTAACAATGTATGTGACAACGCTAAGACAGCTGTTGGCGCTAGTTCATCATTTTCCAATAAATCAATCAAAGCGGCGATGTTATAGCCACCTAGCATAGTCCCTAATAATTGTGTTGCTTGCTGTGGGGAGAGAATAGGGGAGACTGCTTCCTGTTTGGCAATGGCGGTTAAAAATCCTGCTTTTACATAAGCGGCTTCATCAACACCCGCTGGAATGCGATTGGCTAATAAATCCAGTAAAAATTCTTCTTCGCCTGCGGGTGGTTGTTTAATAAGTTCAATCAGCGCGGCAGTTTGTTCAGCATCCAGCGGTTTGGGTACAATGCCTTCAGCAGCGCGTTCAGCGACATGTTTACGATAATTTTCTAGCATGGGCAAGCTCCGATAAAATCTAAACTGACAGCAAATGTCAGTAAAACAGGTTTAATTCATGCAAATTTAATAGTGTTGATGTGCTAGTCGTTTTATTCAAAAAAGATAAACCGACTAGCATTCTTTTTATTAAATCATGGCACCAACAATCGCCGCACCCATTTCAGTTGTTCCGGCTGTCGAGTTTGGATTTAAGTCAGGGGTAACATATTTGCCTTCATTAACAACTGCTTCTACAGCATTAACAACTCTAGTAGCGGCTTCGTGTTCGCCCAAATGAGTTAGCATCATAGCACCTGCCATAATGACAGCGATTGGGTTAGCCAGATTTTTGCCGGTTATATCAGGGGCACTGCCATGAACGGCTTCAAACAAAGAGGCATTGGCACCAATATTGGCACCCGGAATTAAGCCCAGACCGCCCACTAAACCGGCAGTTAAATCAGATAAAATATCACCGAACATATTGGTAGTCACGACCACATCAAATTGCTTAGGATTCATGACCATGTGCATACAAGCGGCATCTATGATTTTTTCATCAAATTGAATATCAGGGTAACGCGGTGCAATTTCTCTTGCTACATCAAGGAATAAACCCTGAGTATATTTAAGAATATTGGCTTTGTGACAAACCGTGACTTTTTTTCTATGATTATCGCGGGCATATTGGAAGGCATACTCTACGATTCGTTCAGAAGCAGCGCGTGTCACAACTGCAAGACTTTCTGCGATATCTTTTTTGGGGGTTAAATAATGTTCTAAACCAGCGTACAAGCCTTCGGTGTTTTCACGCACGATGACAATATCAACATCATCGTAACGGGTTGGAATACCCGCCCAATTTTTAGCAGGTCTAACGTTGGCGTATAGATCATATTGTTGACGCAAGGCAACATTAATGCTTCTAAAGCCTGAGCCGACCACAGTTGTCAGCGGTCCTTTGAAAGCCACTCGCGTTTTATCAAAAGACGCCAGCGTTTCATCGGGGAGTGGATTACCAAATTTTTCAAATGCGGACATGCCGGCATAAGCTTCTTCCCAAGTGATTTTTGCGCCAGACGCGTCAATCACCTTAACAGCTTCATCCATAATTGATGGACCGATGCCATCACCTTTAATCAACGTTACAACGTGCATTTAATTCTCCATCAGTTTAAAGTGTAGCTTTTGAAGCTTTATCTAGCAATTATAGTGCTATAAGCAACTTTTTAGCCAGAGCGGCTAAGTGACTCGGTTATTATTTTAATTTTTTCACCTGATTGGTGCGAAGGGCTGAATTCTTTGCACTAAACTGGTGGTTAATAGCCCGCTTGAAATGCTGTATTAATCTTTTTACATGTTATTGAATAGTCATTTATTTTTAGAATCTTATCAAGATGCGCGCCGAATTTTTATTGGTTATAGCGGCGGTATCGATTCTCATGTGTTATTGCATTGGTGTGCATCGTTGACGCATCTTAAGCAGAAGATAACCGCAGTCTATGTCCATCATGGATTGCAAATAGCCGCTGATAGTTGGGCTGAGCATTGTCAACAGACTGCACACGCCTTAAATGTCGAGTTTCAGGTATTACGCGTTAATGCCTCAGCCGCACACGGTGAAAGTCCTGAAGAAGCCGCCAGAAATGCTCGCTATCAGGCTTTAAAATCGCTATTAACTAGCGGCGATGTGCTGATGGTTGCTCAGCATCAAGAGGATCAATTAGAAACAGTGTTACTGCAATTGTTTCGTGGTAGTGGTCTAAAAGGTTTGTCGGGTATGCCTGAATTAACGGCTTTTGGGCAAGGGATGCTGGCTAGACCCTTATTAAATGTCTCAAAACAGGTCATTAATGACTATGCGGTGACTCATGATCTCAAGTGGATTGAAGACCCCAGTAATCAGAGTAATGTTTATGACCGCAATTTTTTGCGTAACGAGATTTTGCCCTTATTAAAGCAGCGTTGGCCAATGGTCGCGAAAACGGTTGCCCGTTCAGCTAGTCATTGTGCTGATGCGCAAAGATTGGTTAATGTTCACGGCGAACGATTATTGGCGCAAGTTTATAATCCAACCAATAACACGCTGAAAATTGATGAGTTACTGACATTTGACGCTAACGAACAAGGATTAATCATTCGTCAATGGTTTGGGACTATGGGCTTAAAAATGCCCTCGCAAGTGTTTTTAGGGCAATTGTTTAGCCAAGTATTAGCGGCACGTGAAGACAGCGATCCGGTGTTATTGGGTCAATCTCATGAATGGCGACGATATAGAAATGAATTATATTGTTTACCCTGTAACTATGACGAAAGTTTAAAAGAAATTCTCTGGAATAGTCAGCAACAGAGTGTAATGATCGGCAATCGTCAGTGCTTATCATGGTCATTAGCTTCAACCGGTATTTCATTAACTCAGTGGCAACAGGCAAACATTACTATTAAATTTCGCACTGGTGGCGAAAAAATCAGTTTACCCAAGCGTCAGGGGCGTCATGATTTAAAGAAGTTATTTCAGGAAGCCGGCATTCCGCCTTGGCAACGTCATACTTTACCGTTAATTTATTTAGATAATCAGTTAGCGGCTATTGGCGATCGCTGGACGAGTGCAAATTTTTATAAGGAAGAAAATGATGCCTGTGTCAGATTGTTATTATCGGTAGTATAAAAACCTATTAGATAGGTCGCCCATTTCCCTTTTGGTTATTTTTGCCCATCCCCTCGAAAAGGTAAAAATTAGCAAAAACTAATAGGCGGTATGCACATAGCCTTAATTCCAACCATACTATCTGGCACATGGCGATAAAAGCACTCAGGATGCCGATATTAAAACCGCCCAAGGTCTTTCCCGTAATCTCTAGGATAACGCAATGACAAACACTATCATCAGCCGCTACGATGTAGCGGAACACTTAAGAACCACCGAAGAAATGGCGGCCTATTTGGATGCATGCATCGAGGAGGCCGACGGCGATGCGGCTTTCATAGCCAAAGCACTTGGCGATATTGCCCGTGCACGCGGCATGTCGCAGATTGCCAGAGATACTGGACTTTCTCGCGAAAGCTTGTATCGAGCTCTGGACGGCGAGCACATCCCCAGTTTCGATACAATCCTCAAGGTAACTAAGGCACTTGGCATTCATCTGCATGCCGATCCGGCTTGATAAATCCAACGGTACGAAAACGTACGTTACCAGCTAATATAATGCGCTTACGGGCTTTCTTAAGCAAACTGACTGACAACACTCTGCCCTTTGCGACATTCAAATCCTTTAGCATCAACTATAGGGGCACCACTACACCCTTGAAAGTGCTCATGTCCGGGGTGTGCAAACGGAAGCTCGAACACATAGTAATCGTCTTCATCGCCCATATATTGATTTGTATATGTACGAAGTTCTGTTATCAAACTTTTGCCGGCAAGTTCTGGCATTACCTGCCCAGAAAAGCCATATGATTCATTTTTGTCCGGCGTTTTATTGAAATCGATGTTTGAAACAATCCTTTCTGTTAGTTTCTAATTTGGATAGATTAGGACATAATGTCAGTTTTATAAGCGGTTTGATGGAATCGAAAGTACCTTTTATTGTTACTCAGTTAGGTAGAGAAGCCGATTCTTTTATGCTATATCTTTTGCGGCTTTATCAGAAAAAGAGCGTGAATTGATTAGTACACGCACTAAAACGGCTTTAAAGGTACTAAAAGACAAGGGTGTTAAGTTGGGCAACCGGACAAATCTTGATGAAGCGCGTCAGCTATCGAATGAAACTAACCGCAAAGAAGCCGATGCTTTCGCGGGTAGTATTCTATCAACTGTTTTACAGTACCGGAATCAGGGCGATTCATTACCCACTATTGCTGATCGGTTAAATAAAATGGGCGTTAAGACTAGACGTGGCGGTAATTGGCATCCTTCAACAGTGGCTAATATTTTAAAGAGGGCTTAATCATGGCTATAACTATTGATACTTACGCTATTGTTACTAAGTTAAAAGAAACTGGTATTCCAGAACTGCAAGCAGCCGCTCAAGTAGAAGCCATTACAAAACTAATTGAAGGCGCTATTGAGCAAGCTAAACACGATTACCAGTTAGATGAATTAGTGACAAAAAGAGATTTAAGGGAAACTGATCTAAAGATCGAGTTAGTACGCTCTGATTTAAAGCGTGAGATTGCAGAGATTAAAGCTGATTTAGTACGCTGGGTAGTTGGCGTAGGTATTCTGCAAAGTGTCCTTATTACTGGGTTAATGCTGAAAATAGCAGGGCATTTTTAGTTATTTACCATAGCCTGTAAGAAAAACTAAACTTGTTAAAATTTTGATAAAACTTTAACAAACTAAAAAACTTACCTATGATTTGTGCCACTACCTAAAAAATAAGGGCATTGGTGTCACTAGCAATGTAAAACTGACCCACCCATGACAATTGAACAGATACAAGAAATTTTAGCCATACTTGGTTGTTATTACCTTCTCTACTCTACACGTTCTTCAACAGAGGTTATTCAAAAGTGGCAGGTATTCATTACATTACCCGAACCCGTAACAGTTCAAGATTTTATTCGTATATCAACTATTGTTAATAATCGTTATTGAACCCGACAGGGCAAGCCAGAGAGCCAACCAGCTTTGTTATTTACCCAATAGGGCGATTTTTACGACTACCACATTGAGCGCAACCAGCCGCCGCTAGATTGGCAAAACTTATTCAGAGCTGAACTTGAAGTTTTAATTAGCGAAGAAAAAAAGCGAGACAATGAAATCAGAATAGCCGGCAATCGCTCACTTTCTAAAGCCAAAGAACTCACGAGATCGGGCAAGCAAAGTCCTATTATCGCCTTTAATAATACCTATAATAATGCCTATTCTGTCACAGAAAGTCTTGAACGCTATGGTTACAAAAAACAAGGGCGTATTAAATGTCTATCGCCTAATAGCTGCACGATATAACGACCCTGATTTTTGGCGGAAGTCTGTTGAAGGTGATTGTGATGCTTAATATTAGCTATTGCTAATTTTTACCTTTTCGAGGGGATAAGCAAAAATAGCCCTTTTGTTATTTGTCATCGGGAAAAGGCCTTTCCTCAGGGCGAATGAATTCACCCCTACAGTTACTCGATAAGTTCTTTGTAACTGCTTTAAAGTGTTAGAATAGTAGAAATTTAACCCTTTACAGATTGACTCACCATGTTTAATAACCAAGAAGTCCGTGCTCGCTTTATTGCTGTTGTTACCCTGATATTTTTGGGGGCTTGGGTATTGCATGGTTTTTTGCCTTTACTGGCTTGGGCAGTGGTGATTGCTATTAGCACTTGGCCGATTTATCAGCGTTTGTTGGTTAGTAAAGAATTACATGGCAAAGTCACTTGGGGTGCAGTTGCTCTGACTCTGTTGATTGGCACTATTATTTTGGCACCTATTGCTTATAGTTTGACTCAGGTAATGGATGAAGCTCAATCTTTAGGGCAATCTTTAATGGATGCACAAAAAATTGGTATTCCGCCGCCAGAATGGCTGGAGTCACTACCGATGATTGGGGTCTGGGCAAAGCAGGCATGGATTAATGCTTTAGGCACGCCTGAAGCCGCTAATAGTTCACTGCACTGGTTAGGTACGGGGGGGGTCGTCAATTTTACTAAGGATTTTGCTGGTCAGTTAGTTAGTCGTTTAGTCAGTTTTTTGACTATTTTGCTGGTGTTATTATTTGTTTATCAGCATGGTGATTCACTTTCCAAGCAGGTTTTGGCGAGTAGCCGAAAAATTTTTGGTGAAGTAGGTACGCGTTATACGTTACATGCCGCTGCAGCCGTTCGTGCTACTGTTAATGGCATGATGCTAGTGGGCTTGGGTAAGGGCTTATTAATGGGTGTGGGTTATGCTTTTGCAGGTTTAAGTCATCCGGCAATTTTGGGTACATTGACCGGTATTTTTGCAATGATTCCATTTGCAGCCAAGTTAATATTTGGTGCTTGTTCTCTGGTTTTACTGGCAGAAAAACATTTTCCAGAAGCAATTGGTCTGTTTACTTATGGAATGGTGCTGACACTGATTGCTGATAATTATGTTCGTCCGGTGTTAATTGGTAGTGCAATGCGGCTGCCATTTATCTGGACTTTACTGGGTATTTTTGGTGGTATGGAAGCCATGGGTTTATTGGGGCTGTTTTTAGGTCCTACTTTATTAGCGGTATTAATGTCTATCTGGCGCGACTGGCTGGAAGATATTAATAAATCCCAGCATAAAGAAACTGATTAAGTACCAGTAAATTTATTTAAGGCTTATCGGACTATGATTTAAATCTTCATGGGTATCTGCATAGACTACGCGCAAGGTCTGTCCGTTTAAATTGATGCTTTGCAAATTCAGATAAAAACCGCTTTTTAAATAGCGTTTGCCATACATTTCCGCCACATCTTTGCGTGGTAAATCCGCGACAATGTTGGCGACTACAACATCATCAACTAATACGTTAATTTTGCAGGGCATTGATTTTTTGGGACCACACGCCCAACCGCTTAATTCTTTGCCGTTCCATAAATCCAGATAACCCATGTATAAGCTTTTAATGGATTTTTTTTGACCACGCTGACGATACCAGTTACGTGCAGATTTCCACACATTGGCTTTATTCTGGTTGCGTAAATTGATTAATGTACCCAGTAGCCAGTTTTTCGATTGACTTTTTGACTGTAATTGCAGCGCTTGCCAGAGTAATTTAACTTTAGGGTTACTTAGTAGCGCACCGTTGTTGACTAATGGAGTTAAGGCTTCGCGGGCTTCGGTAATAAAATTGCCCTGATAAAGCATAATGGCTTTTGCCATGAGTTTGGCTTCACGTGTTGCCGCTGTTGGTTCGACAAATTCTTCCATCACTGACGCCATCATGTATTCAACAAAGTGCTTGTTGACATGCCGAAAATCCTTTTTTTGCCAGACGATAGTGGGATTACTCAGCATGACTGATTCATAGCTGGGGAAGTAATTGACGTTACTTTTACCCACTAGAAATTCTTCGACCGCTGTTCTTAAGACTGCTTTCGAGTAAGTATTAGCAAGCAAAATGTCCTGATTACGAAAGGTAGCCCATAGGGGCACAGGGGAAACTGTGATTAACAGGCGAAAGCCCGTTGAAAGGTGGGTTTGCAAAAGCGCATAAATTGCTTCGAGAAAATCACTGGTTTGCCGGTAGTCAAAAACGTGTAGTTCAAAACGATCTGGATAGTGTTGGATAATATCTTTTGATGCTTGTCTGTTGAGATAAAGCCCGGTGTGTTTGTCAAACCAGACTTCGCTTAATCCGAGTGTGATAATGACAATATTAGCTTCTTTGATGACGCTAAATGCCTGATTAAAGGCTTCCCGAAATTGTTTGGCGGCTTCCGGTTCATCGCTGTAGGTGGGACCTGCCAAATGATAATCACGAAGCTGTTGATCGGCGGCTGCTATCAGTACTTGATCGTGTTGATAAGGTGTTTCAGGATTTAATGCCCACTGTAATTCATTATAAATGGTAGCGACATTGTATTTATTGAAAATACTGTCATCGCCTGTTTTCCGATGTTTTGATGTCGGTAGCGCAAAACCAGTCGATAACACGTTAAAATCAAGAGCGCGCAAGGTACTCTCAATTTCTCTGGCAAAACAGGAACCTATACAAAAAATCTTATCGTCTGGATTAATTTTAAAGGTTGCACCAGCATGAGGACTGGCAACGGGATACAGACGTTCAGCGGATTGTCGCGTTGGCCATCGGGCATGGTGATGCCAATTATTATCGAGTTGTTGCCAAGCGGTTTCAGCTGGAATGATTTCTATGCTCATGCTCTCTGTTTTTTTATCAAGCCAAGTTATTAAAATGCTTGTCAAAAATTTATATTTAAAAGTAAAAACCTTAACATAAAAATTAATGACAGGTATAAAAAAACAGAGAGGTTTTACGGGTGATTAATTTTGATAGTGACGTTTTTGAAAAATAAGTGCCACAGTGACTAGGGCAACCATCACCGGTACTTCAATCAGAGGACCAATAACAGCTGCAAATGCAGCACCACTGTTGATGCCAAATACTGCTACTGCAACAGCAATTGCCAATTCAAAATTGTTACTCGCTGCCGTAAAGGCGAGTGTTGTGGTTTTACCGTAATCTGCTCCTATCGCTTTGCCCATCAGGAAGCTGGCAAAAAACATGATGATAAAATAGATCAATAATGGAATGGCAATACGAACTACATCGAGGGGTAATTGCACGATCAGTTCGCCTTTTAGAGAGAACATCACTACGATAGTAAATAATAAAGCAATCAGTGTCAGTGGGCTAATTTTAGGGATGAAGTGTTGTTGATACCAGTCTTCACCTTTGGCTTTAATCAACACCAAGCGAGTGGTAAAACCAGCAATAAAGGGGATACCTAGATAAATAAACACGCTTTTGGCAATGTCTGTAATGGTGATAGCAACCAGACTGCCTTGTAATCCAAATAATGGCGGCAGTACGGTAATAAAAAACCAAGCATAGACGCTAAAAAATAGTACCTGAAAGATGCTGTTGAAAGCGACTAGACCGGCACAGTAGTCGTTATCACCTTTTGCCAGTTCATTCCAGACGATTACCATGGCAATACAGCGAGCTAGACCAATCATTATCAAGCCAGTCATGTATTCGGGATAATCTTTTAAAAACACTATCGCCAAAACAAACATTAATAGCGGACCGATTACCCAGTTTTGCAGTAGCGATAATCCCAGAAGCCGCCAGTTACGGAAGACATCGCCCAGTTCTTCATAATGTACCTTAGCTAAAGGCGGGTACATCATAATAATCAGACCGATAGCAATCGGTATATTGGTAGTGCCGACGGAAACGGCGCTATTAAGTTGTTTTATTGCATCAGGTAGTACAAAGCCGATGCTAACGCCCACTGCCATGGCGATAAAAATCCACAGGGTCAGGTAGCGATCAAGGAAAGACAAGCGAGGATTGGGGCAAACAGGATTATTCATGGCGAGTCTCAGTCTTAGTTTGTGAATGAGGGCATTAATAAGCCAATACGATCCAGTTCTGCTTTTAGCTGTTCGGGATCATTTTTTAAGGTATCGAGTGGTAACGCTAAAAACTGTTCGATTCGATAGCGCAAAATGCGGTAGGCGGTCATGAAAGAAGCGTTGATTTCATCTTCTGTGCCTTCAGCATGAGCAGGATCTTCTACACCCCAATGGCTACGCAATGCCGAACCAAGGTAGGCTGGACAGGTCTCATTAGCGGCATTACCACAAACACTTAAAACGATATCGGGTATGACTGGCAGATTAGCCCAAGATTTGCTGTAATAGCCTTCGGTAGAAATACCTTCGCGGGCTAATAATGCCAGTGAGCGTGGATGAACTTTTCCGGTGGGGTTGCTACCCGCACTAAGTCCATGCCAGCCGGCAGGCGCCAAATGGTTGAAGGTGGCTTCGCCAAGAATTGACCGGCAAGAATTGCCCGTACAAAGGAACAGGATGTTCATAATTATTTGTCTCCAGATTGATATTGGAAAGTAGTCACTATATATTGTAATTATCAGATGATAATATATACCATTATTAGGATATATAAAATTGGAATTAGTTAATCTTTATAAATGCCTCAGTGATAAGCAACGTATGCGGATCATTAATTTGCTTAATGAGGGACCGTTGTGTGTTTGCCATATTCAGGAAATTTTAGGGGAAACTCAGGTAAAAATTTCCAAGCAATTGCAATATATGAAAAAACTGGGAGTGGTTTTAGCGAGACGGGAAGGGGTCTGGATGATTTATAGTTTATCGGAACCGACGCATCCGGTGCTGGTCGCTAATATGCTCTCTATACATGATCAAGATGTCTGTTTTGCAGAGGATTTAAAAAGCCGTTATGAGATTATTCAGGGTTATACCAGCAAATTTTCAGAATGTCCTCTAGTGGTTTAATGAAAGCTAATTTAGCAATCGATTGTATAACTATGAAGAGCATCAGCAGTTAATTCAAAGACTTTTGCGCTCTTAATTCTGCCACAATTAAATCTACGAACGTTCTCACTTTAGTTGATGCATAACGTCCTTCACGATGCAGGACATGAATTGGCAAACGTTCCGGTTCAAAATCTTCCAGCACCGTCTGTAATTCTCCTGATGCTAGATAAGGCGCGACTTGGTAGGACAACAGCCGTGTTATTCCCAAATGTCGCAACACGGCAACGATTATTGAATCGTTGTTCGTCTCCGTCAGACGTGGCTTAATTTTTACGGTGACGTCTTGCCCGAACCGCCATTCAGTTTGGTTGCTTGCACTATTGGTGGCAACCAAATAATGCCGATTTAAATCATTTGGATGATTTGGGATACCGTGTTTGGCAAGATAAGCGGGTGAAGCGCAAGTAACGCGGCGCACATTACCCACTTTAATGGCATTCATACTAGAATCAGGTAACTCTCCAATTCTGATACCCACATCCAAGCCTTCTTCCAATATATTGACGACACGATCAAGAAATACCGCCGCTACTTGCATGTCGGGATAACGTTCCAAATAGTTGACGATAGTAGGCATCACATACATACGCCCAAACAAGACCGGCGCGGTGATAGCGAGATGACCTTTAGGTATGCCATTAATGCCCAGTATGGCATCGTCCGCGGCATCCATTTCGCTGATGATGCGTCGTGCGTCTGTCAAATACCGCTGACCTGCTTCAGTAACCCGAACATGGCGGGTAGTGCGAGTAAGCAAACGTATTTTCAGGCGTTCTTCTAAACTGGCAATGGCACGGGTAACGGCGGGCGGCGACATGTTTAGCCTACGCGCCCCACCAGCAAAACTTTGTTCTTCGGCAACGGCTACGAAGACGGTCATGAGGTCGAGTCTGTCCATTTTTTCCTATAAGGGGTTTACGTTATTATTATTCCATTTATTATAATAATGTATTGTAAAAAATAGCCATTCTTCTTAAAAGTGAAATTGACTACAGTATAACCACCCAAGACGAGATACTCGTTTCAGGATTTAAAAAACCTCACTTGGGCAATATACATTCATTCATCTAAAGAGGAAAAACCATGAGCCGTATCAACACTGTCAATAAAGAAACCGCCAACGAAGAACAACAAGTGTTATTCGATGCCATCCAAGCTAAACTGAGTATGGTACCCAATTTCTTAAAAATTCTAGCAAATTCACCAGCAGCTTTACGCGCCTTCTTAGGGTTACACGGCATTGCAGGCGAAGGTAACTTAAATCCACAAACCCGAGAACGTATTGCCTTAGCGATTGCCCAGCAAAACAGCTGTGAATATTGTGTTTCGGCGCATACTGCAATAGGTCGTAAATCTGGTTTAAACAATGCTGAAATTGAAGCGAACCGACTGGGTACTAGTCAAGATGCTAAAGCGATTGTGGCGGTAAAATTTGCCAAATCATTATTAGAACACATGGGTGAAGTGACCACCGCAGAAATTGCAGAAGTACGTCAAGCCGGTTATGGTGATGCGGAAATTGTCGAAATTATTACCCATGTGGCGATGAACATTTTCACCAATATCATCGGCAAAGCCAGTCAGGTTGATATTGATTTCCCTAAAGTTGAACTGACATTGGTAGCGTAAGCTCTATTGTTGGCAACACTGCTCTTATTGAAAATTATCCCTAAACTAAAGGAAAAACTTATGAATCTTGAAAATAAAACATTATTTGTCAGCGGTGCTAATCGTGGTATCGGTAAAGCCATTGTTGAAGCCTTATTGCAACACCCCGTTAAAAAAATTTACGCAGCGGCTAGAAATGTTTCTACGCTACCCTGTTTTGATGATGCCCGCGTTGTGCCTATTACGCTGGATATTACCAAGGATGAACAAATCCAAGCCGCAGTCGTTAGCGCACAAGATGTGGATGTGCTAATCAATAATTCTGGTGTTTTATCTCTGGCTTCTGTGCTGTCAGGTGATCCTGAAGCTTTGCGTTACGATATGGATGTGAATTATTTTGGTACTTTGGGAATTACTCGCGCATTTATTCCTGTCTTGGCAAAAAGCGAAGGCGCTGCGATTGCCAATGTTTTATCTGTCGTCAGTCTTGCCAGCATGGCAGGCATTGGCGGCTACAGCGCATCCAAAGCCGCTTTGTTTTCGGCTACCCAAGCCATGCGTACCGAATTGAAAGTGCAAGGCATTAGCGTCCATGGTATTTTCCCTGGTCCTATTGATACCGATATGGCTAAAGAATTTGCAATGCAAAAAGCCAGCGCTCAAGAAACTGCAGAGAACATTTTGGCTGGTCTGATTGCCGATGTGGAAGATATTTTTCCAGATCCTATGTCAGCAGAACTTAGTCAATTGTGGGCGCAAAACCCTAAAGCATTGGAAGCAGTGTTTGCAGCGATGTGATGCTTAACCAAAAGTACATTCGCTTTGGTGAACCTGAAGCGAATGTTTTTAAAAACATTATTTGTGGAGCAAACTCATGGCAACGGCATTTGCTGACATTACTTTTACTCCCAGCGTGAAAGCCACGCAAACTCAATACGGTAGCCGTGAAAGCAATAGTCGTTTTGAATTAGCGACCAATCCACGCAACCAATTGACTGCTCAGGAGATTGAGTTTATCGCCCAACGTGATAGTTTTTACCAAGCCACCGTATCTGAGTCCGGCTGGCCTTATGTGCAACATCGTGGTGGTGCAACTGGATTTTTAAAGGTGCTCGATGCACGAACAGTCGGTTTTGCTGATTTTCGAGGTAATCTGCA
>Ga0214192_1000668_pt1 | contig 20861 bp, 26 predicted proteins | sample TroBogEpilimnion_44_FD_153030 | JGI IMG/M metagenome (GOLD analysis project Ga0214192, IMG submission 153030) | Freshwater microbial communities from Trout Bog Lake, WI - 29JUL2008 epilimnion | ecosystem: Environmental > Aquatic > Freshwater > Lake > Epilimnion/Euphotic zone | place: Trout Bog... | reverse complement strand
AAAAAAAACGTCAAAAGTGTTGATTTATCACTTTTAATCAATTATTGTAGATTTTATGAAAAAGAAAATGACCATAGTTATTAGCTATGATGCCATGAACAATCAGAGTGATGAATTGGCTAGCCAAGAAATCAATGAGACCATTGCTGGTCTAATGAATAGTTTGCGCACTCAAGTTAACAACGCACAAGTATCTGTAAAATTCCAAGACAATAAGGAGAATAAATAATGACATCAAGTATTAACAACCCGTTTCAAACCACCGCAGTGCGTACTGCTGTTCGTGGTGCTGTAGCAAGTATCGTTGGTGCGCTTGTAGCATGGGGAACAACTAAGTGGGCTAGCCTAAACACTAGTAGCCTTTCTTATTTGACACCTGCATTCTCAACTGCCTATTTTGCTGCTGTGCACTTGCTACAGGCTAAATACCCTAAGTTTGGTTGGTTGCTCGGTGTACTTCCTCAAAAGAAGACTGTAGTACCTACACCAACTCCAGTTAAAGCTGCTGCTAAGAAGCCTGCACCGAAGAAGTAATTCTTCGAGGCCTTGTAGCTCAGTTGGTTAGAGCACTGCCCTGTCACGGCAGTTGTCGTGGGTTCAAGTCCCATCAAGGTCGCCATGTTTAATTTTAATTTTAACAGTCTAGATATTACAACAGCACTTGCTGGTATTGCTGGTATTGGAAATATAATTACCACTATTAACAATCTTAAGCAGGATAAATATCAAGTAGAAAACTTTATCTATTCTTTGAAGAACTATAGAGATGATATTGAAAAATACTTCACTGAAGCTAAAAAAGACATAGAACTTTTAAAAAATCCACAACAAATTGAAGCTGATATTCTTAAAAAAATTTCTATTGTAGAAAATGACTATAAAAATACTATAAATAAATTAAAAAGAAAGAAAAAATATGTTTAAAAAAGTACTAACAATCGCTGCAATCATTGCTGCTACAGTAGCTATCATTGCTAATACTAGTAACAATACAAAAAATGTAGGTATTAAACTGCATCAATACAATGATCTTCCCTATGCACTTTGTGCAGCTAGCGGCACTAAACCAATTAATCAACATATCATTATTAATGGTGTTAAGTATCGTTTGGGTCTATCAGAATGCCCAATTATTACTACAGGCGCTTCATTCGCTAACATGGACTTAACTAACGGTAGGCTAACTCCAGATGGAACGTTTGCAACAGTATGGTCGTTGTTTGGAGTACCAAGCACCTTTCCTATCAAGCAAACTGATGGTAGTTGGATTAATATGACTCCAGTACACCGTAACTTTAAGAATACAAAAACTCCTGGTGGCGGAAGTAGCAACCAATGGTCTTTCCCTTGTGTAGTTGAACCTAGAACATTAACTGCAACTGATGGCACTACATTTAGAGTTGCAATCTGTAAAGGTCCTATGATGGAGAATGTTAACAACAAACCAATTAAGTTTGGCACTAGAACTTGGACAGAAGCACCAAAAGGTATACCTAACCCAATTGTAGCCCAAATTCTTTCTAATTCATAATTTTATATAAATAGTTAATAAGAGACAATAATGGAACAAGAAGCAGAACAAAAAATAGATAGAGCAAGTTTTTTACCATTAGAATTACCAGTAGATTTAAAATTAGATACAGATAATGTTGTACCGTTTAATCTTATTTATAGTCTTACAAATGTAAATTATGATGATGAATCACTATACAGTGATTTGCCTAAATCAAAATTTAGTAGTTTTGAACATTTTGAAAAATTTGAAGAATTAGAAACGATTCAACAAAAAGGAATAACAAATTTCTTACCGCTGCCTTTAACTATAAAAAAAGAAGAATTAAATTCCTATAATTATAGATCAGAAGAATTTATTAATTATCATGAAAATAAACATATATTATTTGCAGGTGATTCTAATACATGGGGCACTGGGCTCTTATATGAAGAAAAATGGCCAAGAAAAGTATATAAATTAATTGCAAGCAATGAAAAGGTATCAGGTTATTTTAATATATCATCTGTTGCTTCACCTGCTTTTCATCAAATAATAACAATGTTTAAATATTTTAAACAATTTGGTAATCCTAATTATATATTTTTTAATATGCCTCAACTGAGTGGATTCTATGCCTACAATGGTAAATTAGACAAAATAACAGATGCTTGGTGGAAAATACACCCGGTTATAGATGTATTATCATACCATTATTATTTTATGTTAAATTCTTATTGTGAAAGCAATGATATAAAATTAATTACATTTACTGGATATTATTCAGATACGTATACTAAAGAAGCTTTATCTAGAAGCAGAATTGATCAATTTAAAACATTTTATAAATTTGATCAAAACGATAAAGAAATATTTATTAAAAATTACAAAGAAAATAATAAACATTTGGAAGAAGCACAATATTTTGATATAGCAAGAGACGGAGACCATGATGGTATTGTGCACCATGCATATTGGGCAGATTTTATATATAAAAAATATTTAGAATTATAATTACATTCCCTGGTAGCTCAACGGCAGAGCAAGCGACTGTTAATCGCTAGGTTATAGGTTCGAATCCTATCTAGGGAGCTTATGAATATTAAAGTATATACCGGTGGAACGTTTGATCTTTTCCACTCTGGCCACGTCAACCTATTGAAAAGATGCAGAGAGATTGCTTCTCCTGATGGTCTAGTCATTGTATCATTGAATACCGATGAATTTATTGAAGAATATAAAGGTAAATCACCTATTTGTAGCTATGAGGAACGAGAGCACGTTTTGCTTAACTCTAAGCACGTAGATCAAGTCGTTCCTAATATTGGTGGAGTAGATTCAAAAATAGCAATAGAACTTGCTAAACCAGATTATATAGTTATTGGGTCTGATTGGGCTAAGAGAGATTACTATAAGCAAATGGGATTTGACCAAGAATGGTTAGACGAAAGAAACATTGGACTTTGTTACGTTCCATACACTCGTGAGATCTCTACCACAGCAATAAAAAAGAGAATGCAATGATTGTCATAGGAACATCCCCTGGCAGAGAAGAATGGGCTAATGATTGTGCTAAATCACTAGATAGACCATATTTAATAGTTAGTTCCTATGGCTATGAGCTAGGGAAAATTAAATGGATATATGATAATACAAACATTGATCGTTTTGTATTTCTTCAAGATAGCGTAGTCATTACTGATCCAACTATATTTGATAGGGTGAAAGAAACTAGTGGTAGCATTTGTTTTCACCATGAAGCCAGGCATATGAGTTGTTATTTAGGTGTATATGAACGTAAAATTCTTGATAAAATCAAAATTCCAGTTATTATGACTAAACAAGAAGCTGTAGAAAATGAATCACAATGGATTAATAATTATTTGAATGCTGTTGATGATATAAAATGCTTTGATACAGATGGATATTTTGGTAATATAGAGTTTAGGCATGGAAGAGAAAATCTTATCTATACCAATCATTTTTTAATAAAATATAGAGGTGATTGGGGGCAAAAACCTATAACTGGAGAAGACCCAATAATTTTATAACCAATCCGGGGTCGTCCAATGGCAGGACAACAGACTTTGAATCTGTGAATCTAGGTTCGACCCCTAGCCCCGGAACCAAGGGACTGTAGCTCAGTGGTAAGAGCAGGGCACTCATAATGCCTTGGTCGTGGGTTCGATCCCCACCGGTCCTACCATTTAAAAGCACCAATAAAACACAATAGATAGTGTCCAGCGTTCCTATAGGAACATAACCAAGGAGAAACACTATGTCTTCAATGTTTGACTATGATGATTCAATTAACCTAGCATTTGATGCTAAAATTGCCGGTAAGAGCCTAGTTGCTGCCAAGCACGAACTACTCACCAAAACTGGTGAATTCCTATTCCTTGCTCACTCAGATCGTGAGCTAGCTCTTCGCATGCAAATGGTAGAAGAAGACATTGAGAAAGTTGCTTACCGCAAACTCTCAAGCATCAGTGACTCCAAGGCTAAACTAGTACGTGCTGTTTTTGACGAATGGGAACTTCGTCACGCTAGCTGTGAAATGTGCAAAGTTGCACATGAAGAAGATAGATGTGTAGAGTGCAATCGCAAACTAAAAAAAGGCACTGCTATCACAGGTGGAGGGCTTAACCACTGTCGTGATTGTTATGTAAAAATGACTGATAATCATGAAACCCCAAAACACTGGGGCCAAATTGAAGCTTCTAAAGAAGCACACGCTGGTGTAAAAGACACTAACTGTGATGAGTGTGGAGCAAAGCTTACAGCAGGTGCAAGAGCAGATGATGTTCGTGGGCACCTAGATATCTGTAGCAAGCACCTGAAGTAATATTAATCTACCTTATCTAAAGTTAGGTTAATATGGCTCAATCGTACAATTCTAAACTCGCCAATGATATGGCCGAGCAAGACAACGTCGCTGATGGACTCACCGATGACGAAATGGCTACCCTCTTTCCTGAAAAATTGACCATGGTTTCAGTAGAACTACAAAAACTTATTAAAAAAAGAAATAAAGATTCAAAGTTCAATATCAAGCTTAATTCTAAAGATGAGATCAAATCCATTGAAGCTAACAAGAAGTTCAATTCACGAAATGCTTCAGTTATCATTCCATTTTCAGAAGGTAGACAAACACCTGTTTCAGAGAGTGAATCTACTTTTGATCCTGAAGACTTTGAATCAATGCAACCAGAGTTCAGCCACGCATTCACTCCAAGTGAAGAAGGTGGTAGTGAATTGCTTACTGGTGGTGGTGAAAGTGAAGAAAAAGTACGCCCTAGCGATATTATAGAACGCAGTTCATCTGACTTAGAAACAACAGAATGCCCTGAATGCCGTGGTTTTTCAAAACACAATAAGCCAGAGTTTGCTGTCTATGCTAATTCTCACTGTGATGGATGCAATAAACGATGCGGTGGCGATGATAAAGATGTTTCACCACACTGTAGAGGTTGCAAAAATAAGAACACTTGTGAAGGAAGAGAAAGAGCTTATTGGCATGCAGATCCTGATGCCGTATGTTCTACTTGCAACAATGAAGGCGAAATAGAAAAGAAGCCAGAAACACGTTCTGAAGAAGTACCTATGTCTGATGCTATCAGAAGTAAAGAACCGGAAGAAGATGAGGGAAGTTTCAATCGAGTTCACGAAGATGAAAACAATTTTGGTGGCATTGATGAATCTGAAAAACCACTAATAAATAATATTAAAATATTTAAAGATGTTGATGGAAACAAAGTTGAAACAGAACGACCAGCTCCAGAAAGAAGTTATATAGATGAAAAAACAGGATTGGATTCTCCTATAGAAATAGCTAATGCTGCTAGAGTAGAAGAACCGGAAGAGCAATCGAATGAAACAAGAAGAACAGTCCACAGTAAATCTTGCAAATGTAATGGAACTGGAATAGTATCTGACCCAACAGAAATTACTAAGATCAATAGCAGTAATGAATTCCGTAGTGGAATGAAAAAACTTAATAACAGCGGACTTAATGAAGGTGAACTAAAAAGAGCAAAACAAGACTTTATAGTTGATCAATATAAGTGTAAGGAACAAATCTAATGTCTAAAATATCACACGGTGGTGAGTGTGCTGTAGCACAGCTACATGCATTAGATAATGCTTCATTTCAAAACATAACTGGAATGTCCAAAGATACATTCAAAGCAACTCATGGTTCTTGTGATGCATTCGAAAGACGAGCTGATACCGATGAAGATCCAGAAGAATTCCTTAAAAGGAACCAAGCAACAGAAAAGTCTTATCCAAATGCTGAAATAGGTCTTACAGAGATGGGTGACGACTATACACCATCCTGCGTCAATCATGCTCAGTTTTTAAGAAACATTTCAAAAAGAACAATGTTTGATCTTGGTAATATACGTGGAGATAAACTAAATCCAGGTGAATCTAATGAAGCAAAATGGAACTTTAAGCAACGTGCACAAAAGTTATTTTCACGAGCTAATAACCATTGGAATACTATGGTTCGTGAAAGAAACAGGTCAAGATTTAATAGTGGAACTCCTGTAAAACCTATTAGCGATGTAGAACATGATGAGCCTATTGAGATTTTCCATAACAATGAAGCTCCAACAACAGTGCCAGAGAACATTAAATCTATGGTAAACGAACAGCAACCATATTGGATGGATTGAGAATGATCCGTTTTTCATTTAAGAAAAAAGCAGTTGCTGAAAAGAAATCTCCGCTTGATGTAGAGGCTCTTCTTCTCAAAAAAGAACGTGAGAGCAAAAGCACTGGTCCAATAGTAAAGTCACCAGCAGAAAAAGCTGATGAAAGACAACAATACTTATCTGAGCCCTTTGCTGTCCACAGCGGCGACCCTTATTCTCAAATAAGCAGACAACCCGATGCTCAAACTGGTGCATGGCATTTTGCTCATCACAGCCTCCTTGGCAATGATGAAAATGGTGTTTCTATTGCTAAGTCTTTGAGAGCATCTCTTGATCACCCAGATTCAGGTTATGAAAAAGTAACTATAACACCTGACCAGTATGCATCTAATCCAGATCTTTTAAAACTTGCTCCAAAAGGTATGACAGGTTATAAACCTAAGGCTACAACACGAACAAGAACTGATAGTGAACCACTCCGTGTATTTCACACCATCCTTAATAGTGGTATTACCAGACAAAACATGCGTGGGCGCACGAGCCAGATGCCATCATTGAATGCGCCAGCTTTTGAGCCAACCAACCCATTAAATCTAATTGCAACCCATGGTGGTCAAACAGCATTACGTAAAATGTTTACTGATACGGTTCCACATGTTCCAACATCACCCGAACATAATCTTTGTGTTTGTGGTAGAAGTGCAGAAAAGCACGTAGATGCTGAAACAGCAAAGTCTCACCACGCTTCTACTGGTGAGCACCTAGAAATCCACGAATTCACACCAGCATTTGTCCATGATGAAGAAGGTAATCCTGTAGCAGGTAATAAAGCTAGAGCATCTCAATCACCACTCCGCTATGGAAACATCATAGAAACTGATAAAAATGGCAATCGTTCATTGAAGAATAAAAAAGTTGATGATGCAATACCACCAGCAGAAAGTTGGTCTAGAGTTCGCACCCTTATAAATCCTGACACGGGTGAAACATCTTTTGCTTTGAAAAAAACAACAGATAGCGAACAAATGCCATTGGTCCGTGTAGGGTCTGAGCCAATTAAATTAAACATGGTTGACACTAGAGAAATAACCACTCCAGGGCAAACTGAAAAAATAAACAAATGGGAACAAAAACCCGGATACTCTTTAAAGAGTTGTAAGAACCCTAATTGCCATGATGGTGTATTAGATCTATCTAAAAGAGAACACCGCATAGGTTGTAGAGATTGTCTACCAGGTAAAATCAGATTTAAAATGAAATCAGATAACGATGGTAATATAAAGCCTGTACCTTACACCGAAGGTCTTGGTAGTGGAAGAATGCGTTATTTAGATTTAGATGATGCTCCTAAATGTCCACACTGTGACAATGGTAAAGTTTTAAGTAAAGATAAAACAGCTACTGATGAAAAAATAGAATGTAGAGCATGTAGTGGTACTGGTAAACAAATAGAAACTACAAAAGAATTTGGTTTTAGTTGTCCTAATTGTGAATCTAATAACTCAACTATTTTGACAACACCAAATAATATTTGCCCAACTTGCAATGGCACTGGAAATGATAAAGCCCTTACGCCTATCAATAGACAAAAGCCAAGCCAACTTCTAAGAAGAGTTAGCACTATTGAAGGTAACCCATTACACCTATCAAAATTTTCAAGTGAAGCGAACCCGACTCCAACAGGTATAGATGGCTGGAAAGGCCATGGCAATCCTGATTGCACAAGATGTCATGGTGACGATGAATACCAGACTGAAGATGGGCTACCATGCAACTGTAGAATTGGAAGCTTTACTGGTAAAGATCTAATTTCTCCAAGTGATGCTAATTATATTTCGCCAAGTCACGTTGATATACCAGCTCATTTATATGATTCTGCAATGAAGAAAGCATATCCAGATAGTAGTGAGAACCCACATATTGTTAGAGATCTAAGAAAAAATATAGATACTCGCACCGGTCTAACTCCAGCACAAAGAGTTGGTATTGGTAAGCGTTATGTACATGATAATGGCGAAGAAGCAAAGAATTATCTTTACATGTGGGAAAACGGTGTTAGTTTGCCAAAAGAAACCATAGCAAGCCTTAATAAGAGTAGCGCTAAGAATCACGCTAGCCGTAATGCTAAGTTCTGTGCAGCTAGTGCTGACCTAGAAGATATATCTAAGGCTATCGGTAGCTTTAGCAGTTTACCTATCAACATATCAACAGATGCGTACAATAGATTTGCAGACTCAATGAAGGATGTCCAAAGGACTGACAAGACACAACCTTCTATTAAACCAGTTGAACAAACAACAATGCAATCACCAAAAGTTGAGACAAATACATGATAAAAGAACCTAAGAAATTTAATGCTAAGCAAGCAAAGCCAGAAGATTATTTCGGCGGTCTATCTGATTTTCAAGGCATAAACATTGTTGATCCTGATGAGATGTTCCGTGATCTTGAAGAAGATGATACAGCAGCTAGTAAATCAGGACCAGTTAAAATTTACCCTCCAAGCAAATCATTTAAACGATTAACTGAAGATGAGACAGCTAGAAAATTAATAAAAAATGTTTTTCGTAATGACAACACTGAAAGTAGTCAATCTAAAGGAATTAAAACCATTAATCCTAACGAAGATTACGAAACAAATAACAATCATAATAAACTTGTTATGGGTGCAAACTATGCTTATATTGATAGACTTGTTCGTAAATCAGACGCATACAAATGTCCTAATTGTGGTGGTGCTAAGCACGGTGGTAGACCTCAAAATGCATTAAACCAAAGTGGAACAGCTTGCGAAGGCTGTGGTAACACAGGTAGCACTTTAAGAGATCCAGAGAAAAGCATCTTCAATATAAAAGAACATGCTAGAAATTTCAACCTTGCTATTGCTATGCATGAAAAGTTTTGTGGAACAGGGACAGCTGGACAACGTGGATGTTGGTCGTTTACTGATCCACAAACTGGTGAACACAGGCAATGTTTATTTAAAGATGCTATTGATAAGAATGTTAGAAATAATTCTGGTGGCAGAAAGTTAAAACTTAAAGAAACTCACCTGCGTTCTGGTTCAAGCGATTTTATTAAAGGTCTAATGAGGCCGATGGCTGTGGTTGACAACTATAAAGGATTTGCTCCTGTTCTGCAACGTTTAAGAGGACATGAGGATGAACCACTGCGTATGGGTGATGTTGTCCATGCAATCAATCACGATACAATAAATCCTGATACTGATATTATTAAAAATGACGAAGGCTTTCACCGTTTTACACAGGCATACAGAACTGTTGGTGAAACAACTAAATCTACAAAAGGGGTATCACAACAAGCTTTAGAACCTATAAAAACATTTAAAAATGATCACGAAATAGGCGTTTGTATTTGTGGTAGAGATCAATTTGATTCTAACCACACAACTGTACAAAAAGGTATCCACGATGAAAGTGGATACTTTGGTATGGGTCGTGACAAACAGCAAGCAGGTATTATTCACCGTGTTAATGAAGCTGGTACACATGCTGATGTATTCGTCTATTATCGTCCAATTGAAGGAATAAGAAAAGAACGATCTGAACGTATAAACGGTCGTCCTGATAAAAACATTTCAATGGTAGACCCATCTGATATTGATGAGCGTAGTAGTATGACCGGTATCAATCGCACTAGCGAACCAGATCCTGCTAAAAGAGCAGTAACTAGTGATATAGAATCAGCTTATGCAGAAACGCTTCCAATGTCTGGAGAAAGATCACCGCATAGATTGCCATACCCTTCTTCTGGAGGCATCTGGAAACTTCATAGAAATGTTCCTATTCACCTATTGCAAAGATTGTCACCCGTGACTGCCCCGCTCCTCGCTACTTCAGGGGTTGTAAAGCGTACAGCACCTAAGAGCAGTCTTATTGGCATTTTACCTGGATTTAAGGCAAAACCAACTCACTGCGACAATTGCTCTGATCGTGTTGGAGAAACAAGATGCCCTGGTGCATCGCCGGATAGTTCAGACCATTGCCCTAGTTGCCCAGATAGGACTTCTAGCTTCGGTAAACACGTATCTGATAAAAAAGCTGCTGACCCTAGAATTCAGACAAATACAGTGCATAGAATTAATCTTGGTATTAGTACAGAAGACATTAGAAATATGCACAAGCAAACACCTGATCTTGAAACCCAAAGAGAAGCTAGAGTTCTTCAAAAGAACCTAGATACAGCTGCTGGTTTACCAGAAGGACACCAATTTAGCGTGTCTACACCTATCAGGGGTGCTGAAGTAGCAGAACAACACAGAACTATAAAACCAACCGATGTTAGACCATTGCAATACAATAGTGGTTCATTCGATGAAGAACCTAATGAAGAAGAAACCCTAGGAAAAGCTACAGTACCACAACCAAAGGTACCAGACTCTCTACCTGGTGGAATCCAACCAAGAGCGATAGAACATGGAGAAGATGGAGAAGATGAAGAATATGACTTCTAATAAGAAAATAAGCTATATAGAACCAATGGATGCCCCAGAAGGGTTGCCATGTCGTTTTTGTGATATGCCTTCCAATACTGGTGATCTTGGACCGGTTGTGCAAGATGGTACTGCGGTGGATGGAGAAACCAGATTATTTTCTCACAAAAGGTGCCTAATGACATCTGGTGGATTAAACCCTTCGCTTGGATCTGTTATGTCGAATAAGATGGAAGAACCAGAGAATATTTGGGCATTTACTGCTAAAAACGTTCTTAATGTAAATAAGATAGATGCTTCAGATGAAGAAACACAAGATGCTTTGGAAAAGACCCCAGCGGTTGCTCCCGCTACGACAACAAACGCAACACAGCCTTACAATCCCAGTGGCGCACCAGAGATGCCAAGCCACTAAAACAATGTAATTTAACAATATATATACCCTAGTGTATGTATCCAAGTACAGGAGAAATAAATGGAACCCCGTTTTAATATTAGAGTCGCCTCTGATGGCGCTAATCCAGATGTCAACTTTGAAGACCCAAATACACAATGGGTTGGAGACTTCATGGACACAGACAGTAACCATGCTCAACAGAACATGGAAGCTTACATGGAGCAACGTAATGGTCTTGAAGGACAAATTGACCGTTATGTAGATGAAGCTCACCAGCACGCTCAGGATGCTAATCCTGCTCAAGACCGTGCATTGATGGTTATGGAGCCAGAAGTTGCCGGTACTGGCGATCTTCAGCTTGCTCCAGTTAAGGCATCAAAGATTGCTTCACAAGCTAATGGTTTCCGTAACAACCAAGCTCGTGAAGAGTTCACACTTGGTATTGTTGCTAAGGCTGATGCTGAAACTCTCGTTAACTCACGTGTAGTTGCCGAAACACCTTCAACAAAGATTGCCGGAACAGTTATTGCTGTTGGCGATGCAGAGTTCGCAGTTGTTTGGGATGACCGCACTGCTTCAGTAGAGCGTAAGAGCGACTACGAGCTTGTTTTCACAAACGGTCAATAAGGAATAACCAACTAGCTAAATATGTTAAACTTTAAAAAAACTAAGATCGTTTCTACTCCAGTAGAAGAGGTCCTTGAGGTTGAAACTGCTGTTGAACAAGAAATACAGCATGTAGCTAACATAGAATTTTTAACCGTTCAAGGTGAAGATGAAGAATCAGCTTACGGGATTTTAACTGATTATGACGGTAATGCCTACAATTATGAGTGGGATTTTAAGTCAAAAAGAATAATCAGACTATCTGGTAATACAATTAATTCGCTCACCTGGAACTTATGTAACGAAGTATTGCGTAAATTTTACATAAAATCTACAAAGCCAGTTGAAGAACCAATTGGACAAAAGATTGAAGAAGCAGTAAACAAAGCATTGAACCCTATTGGTAATGCCTTCAAGAATCTTGAAGGTAAACTGGAAAAGGCACTGGCTACAAAGGTTGCTCCGGCACCTGCTCCTGTACAAGCTCAGCCAAGGCCACAATCAGTTCAATCTGCTCCTGTTGATGCTCCTGCAATAAGCGTTGCTGATGACGACATTAGTGTTAACGCACTTAAATATTTACAACAATCACAAAGCGATGACTTAGGTATCGATTATCTGAGTCTATAGGAGTTATTATGCAGGCAGCAGAAGGCAAAGGCCCAAAGCAAATCAAAAAGCCATATGTACTTGGCCAATTTGTTACAGTATATGGTAACGATGGTACACCAGGAACAGTTAACCCAGCAAACCCTCCATACACACCTGCTGTAGGTGCAAATAGCACTATTAGTGGTGGTTCTCGATGGAACGGAGGTATGGTTGGATCAAATGTACCTGGCCTTAATCTAAACGTTAACGGCAATGGATCAACTGATGTTGGTTTTGTTTGTGCACCAGATCCTTCAATCACTCCAACTGACATGGAAACTATTTTTCTTGATCTATGGCTAGAACCAGGGTTTAGTGGAACTTGTTTCATACAACTGCAAGGTAGCAACAACAGAAGCTACCAGAATGCTGATTACAACTCTCCAGCATGGATTACTGTTCTTACTGGTACAGTAACTTCTACAAGCGGTAACCAAACATTTACTCTAAATAACTTAGCTGCTACTGCAGAATATCCAAAATCGGCTTATCGTGTTACAGCTAGTGGTGGAACAGGAATCATTGACTGGGCTATCCCAGGTCTATTCACCGATCTTAGCGCAATGGGTATTGGAATTGATTCAGGCGATGCCAATGGAAACCTTGGTCAACTTAGCATCCAATCTCCACGTTACCTTACTATTTCTGGTGGAAAGACTATTTCAACTGTAAATGGAACACCTCCATACGCAGCAACTAATAACAACGCAGACTTTATCGGTAACTAACCTTAAAAGGACTTGACATGGATAGACAACAGAATATAAGATTAAGTAGTATTCGCAGAGTTGGTGCTAATTTTGATTTCAATGGTAACCCAATTACTCAGAACAAATCAGGCGGAGTTGTCAGATTTAGTGGTGAGATTGGTATGTATCCTTGCGGTCACCAGTCAATCCCTGGTGTTAGCACCTGCAGTTGCGTAACTTACTAGAAAGAACTAGCCAATGGCATCAAAAGACTGGAGTGCTACTGCGGAATTTAACCGCATGCGTTCAGCAGGTATAACCCTACCTAAGAATCCTATTGCTGGTCGTGTAGCTGCTCAGGATATGCTTAAGCGTGCTTCTACTCCAGGCGCAATGCTTAATGACATTGGACCTATGGCTGCTGCTATGGGTAAAGGCGAAGGCCGTGATCGACTAAATAAACTTGGTAGTAGTGGTCACCTCAATATGGAGGGAATGGCTAATACTGCTAATCGTAGAACTGCTGCTGCAACAGGTTCAGATGCCCAATGGGCATGGCCTAAATTGCATGACCCATTTGAATACTGGCGTGAGCGCACGTGGTGGTTCAACATGGAGGACCCTGATGAACAAACGAGAAAGATCCGAGACTGGGCCAGACTTCTCTATACGACTCATCACTTGGTTCCTGGACTTATTGATATCTATACGAGATTCCCGCTACTAGACATAGAGCTAGTCCACCCAGACAAAAGAATCAGTGATTTCTATAATGATCTTTTCTTTGATGGTCTTAATTATCAAGAATTTCTATTTGACCTAGGTCGTGAGCACTGGACTGTTGGTGAAGTATTTGCTATGGGTTCTTGGCACGATGGTATTGGTGCATGGGAAGAAGATGAAATCATCAACCCTAACGATGTTATCGTTGCTAAGAATCGTGCTCTAAGAACTTACCAATATCACGTTAAAGTCCCAGAAGAGATCAAGCGTCTTATTGAACGTCGTGACCCTCCTCAAGAGTATGCAATGCTTATGCAATTGTACCCAGACGTTGTTGCCTGGGCTCGTCAAGACAAGGAAATTCCTGTTTCAGATGTAATCATGAAGCAGATCAAGTTCAAGACAAACCCATGGAGCGAACACGGTACTCCTATTCTTCTACGTGCATTCCGTATGCTTATGTTGGAAGAAAGTCTCAATGCCGCTCAAGATGCTATTGCTGACCGACTCTATTCTCCTCTCATCCTTGCTACTTTGGGTCTCCCAGATGTAGACCAAGATGGTCCATGGATCCCAGATGCACAAGAACTTCAATCATTGCGTGATGACTTGGCAATGGCAATCAATTCTGACTTCCGTCTAATGACTTACCACCACGGTCTTACAATCCAGAATGCATTTGGTCGTGAATCAATGCCTCGTTTGGACCAAGACTTTTTGAGAGTACAAACAAATGTAATGGGTGTATTCGGTATTGGTAGTGACCTTATTCAGGGTGGTGCAAACGGAACATATGCCTCTGGTGCATTGAACCGTGAACTCATTACGCAAATGCTTTCTACATACCAACACAAGATTGAAAACTTTATTCGTAGCCGTATGGAACCGGTAGCAGAAAGACAGGGTCACTATGAAATGCGCAACGTTGGTGGTCAAATGGTTCCTGTTATGGAAACTGTTCTCATGGTTGATGAGGAAACAGGTGCTGAATACGTTGAAGAACGTCCGAAGCTAGCTATACCAGAAGTTCGTTTCCGTAGTATGAACCTACGTGATGAAACTGTAGAAAGAGGATTCTTGCAGCAGCTAAGTGCCGCCGGATTCCCAATTAGTCTTAGTACTCTTGCAGTTAATATCCCAATTGACTTTGACGATGAAGTCGAAGCACGCAAGGATGAGAAGATTAAGACAGTAGTTGCCGAACAGCAGTACAAGAAAGAATTGTTCGATCGTCTTATGATGTTGCAACTTCCAATACCACCAGAATATGTACAGGAATACCAGGCCTACCTTGCCATGCTCGAAGATCCTTCGCTGGGAGCACAACTTGCTCCTGGAGCCATGGCTGGACTTGTAACACCTCCAGCTGCTCCTAATATGACCGGTAATCCTATCGGTAACAGTGATGCTGCAGCTGGAGCACAAGTTTACCCAAGCATGAATCAAATGGCTGCTAACGATCGTCAACGCCCAGAGATCTCTTACGAACAACGTAAGAATCAGCCTAAGCCTTCTAAGAAGGGTCCTAAGAATGGACCTAAGAAAAAGACAGCTTCAGTTGCTGGTTGGGATGAATTTGATGATGAACCATTTGAAACCGTAACATACGGTGAAAGAATGAAGTTTGCCGTACCTTTTGAACAGAAGAAACGTAAGCGTATGAAACTAGCCAAGGGTATGAAGATTGTCGCTGACGGAAGTTACGAAAAGTTCGATGAAGATGAATTTAAGCAGCACCTTGCATCAATAATCAATGATGAACCAGATGAACCAATGATACAAGAACCAACAAGAATTGATGAACATTCAAGTGGTGAAGGTGGTATGGACCAACCAGCTAGAAAGCAAATTGATCCAACGCAAGAAGAATCATTGTAATGAGTAATTTATAACCATCTCTATAATGCATTAAATATTAGATAATGCATTTTTTATTCATCGGAGAACCACATGAGCACTCTCTTTAATAACGAGACTCCTCGAATCCTTCCTAAGGTATCTTTTCAAAAGAAAAGTTTCCTTGAAATTGTTAGCCCATTGGTTAAGCTAGATATTATTAAAGAGGGCGAAGGCAGAGTTTGCCGCAACGCTCAGAAACTCGATCTGACAAACAGTATTTATGAAAAAATTGATGCGGAGTAATAATGCTTGCATCATCATTTTTTAATTCTTCAAACGTATGGTTTGGCTATATCGCCAATGCTTTCTTTACAGTTGGTGCCCTTGCAGCATTGGCTAAAGTAGTCCAAAAATACTTCACTCACCACAATTCAAAAGAACTAAATCGTATTGAAGAAGAACTTGCTGCTACTAAAGCAGATATGGACGACAAGCTAGAACAGTTACTTTCTCAGCACCGCAATAATGGTGGTTCCAGTGCAAAAGACCAATGGGATAGGCTTGAACACAAAGTTGACGGCATTGGCCGTGATTTGAATCGTCATCTAGGCTACCATGAAGGTTTGCTAGATGCGGACGATTAAAAAGGTTAGCCACTGGGATTATCACCCACATGTTCGATCTGGTAACGAAAGAACATTAGGAGAAAAAGCTGCTGATGCTATGCGTCACGGCATGGGTTCGTGGCCTTTTGTATTTTCATTCGTAGTTCTAATGACCGCATGGATGCTCTACAACGGATACTCACATCACCCTTTCGATGTCTATCCGTTCATCCTGCTTAATCTCATGCTTTCAACCCTTGCTGGGTTACAGGGAGCAATCCTTCTCATCGCCGCTAAAAGAGCAGATCGAATCTCTGCTGAACTAGCTGCTTACCACCTTAAGGTTAGTGAAGATCATAAAGTGATGTTAGAGCAACTAACAAACTTATTAAAAGAAAATAATTAACAAAGATTTAAACATCATGACGATGTAAAGAAGTATATAGCATACTGAAGGCAATAACGATGATCAAATTTGGTGCACCCACTGTAACCCTTATGGGACGTGAATCTCTAGCTGCTAATAGTCAGCCTATTGAGCTGCACCATGTCACTTTGGAAGACTTTAATTTCAAGCCAGAACCAGGATATGTTTATGCTGTTTCTAGAGCAATCAGTTCCAGAGTTAATGCTAATTACGATGGATGGCCTGTAGATCAAATCAAAAAGAGTTACAAAACATTCGTAGGAAGACCTATCTACGTAGAACACAACAACAGCGATCCAGAACGTGCTCGTGGAGTTATTCTCGATGCTGTTTACCGTGAAACAAAACTAGCTAGCGGAATTACTGATGGTAGCGTTTACTGTCTTATGGAAGTTGATGCTGAAAACTTTCCTAAGTTAGCTAATGCAATCATGGAAGGTCAACTCAATGCTGTAAGCATGGGAGCTGACGTTGAAGGAACTCAATGCAGTGCATGCGGCAAATATGCTAGCAAGCCTGCTGAATATTGTGCACACATTCCACGTCTTAAGGGTCGCACAGTAACTGTTTACAAAGAAGGCAAGCGGATTGAAAGCCTTGTCTACGAAAGTTGCATTAAGCCAAACTTCTTCGAACTCAGTTTCGTATTTGATCCTGCAGATGAGAGTGCTTGGCTGTTAGATAAGAAGCGTTACTAATAATGCCTATTCTAAAAATTTCTAATGATATCAAGAAGTATGCATTGGAATCAATTAGAGTCCCTATTTCTATTCTTGGTGACTGCCCTCAGTGCCAAAGCAATGGTTTTAGAGACGGTATTTGCGGTGACTGTAATTACATTGACCCACGTGTTATGGAAGCAATTCAAGAATGGCAGCAAGCCATGGGTATCCAACAGGGTGTAAGAAACGAAGTACAACAAAAGAAAGAGATGGCACTAGAAGGTGGCATGCCTAAGGCAGCTTACAGAAGCCTATCTTTTGTAGATGTTTTACCAACAATACCATCAGCAAAGGTTGACTGCCCTAGCTGTAAACAAAAGACTTTTGTTGTTCCAGTATCCAAATCTAAGGGATATGTAAAAAAGAAAGATGTTTACAAAGATGGGGGCGAATGTGAAAATCCTGCATGTAAACACGAAATTGCTGGAGCTTTAGGATTTAAAAGACCTAAGTTCCTGAACTTAGATAAAGACTGGTTAAAAGAGATTGGTGGAGTTCGTAGGAACTTCCTAACTCCTAGCCAAGCATCAGAAAAGATCGAAAAAAGCAAAAAAACATTAAAGAAGAGTGCCAAGGAAAAAATGGACCAAGGTGCTCTTTTAGATGATTCAATGGTTGTTCTTACTGATCCAATTGAAAAAATGGATCAAGTTATTCAGGACAAAGCATTGATAGATTCACAAAATAAAAACGAAAACGAAAAGTAGCAAGGAGCTAACATGAGTCGTTTTGATGACGAGCTGATCAAGCAGGCAGACAATGCCTACCAAATGCGTGGTCTGCCAGAACCAACTACACCTGGTATTAACTATGACCAGACATCCAACCTTAACCTTGACGGTCCTTTTGGACTTTCTAGTCAAGCTCCTGCACCTGTCGATGAAGTTGCAGACTGGATCGCTAACACACCTGCTGTACGCACAGTAGATGTTCAGGATCTTGATGCTGCTGACGAAGGTGAAATTGTTGGCGGACCTGGATCAAGCGCTGTTTACGCAGAAGGTGGACCAGTTTACGCAACTAAGGATCCAATCGATGAGAGCCTTTACAATGTTTACAGAGCATCACGTGAAATTCGTGACGCTATTGAAGACCAAGTTGACTTTGACTTCTCTAACCTTATGACTGCTGCCAACGATGCATCAACAGTATTCCGTTTTGCTAGTGCAAACGATGAAGTAAACCAAATCATTGGTACTGTTGCAAGCATTGTTACTGACATTGAGACTGACCTTGCTACTAACGGTGACTACCGTCAAGCATCAGCTGACCTTGAGCAACTTGAAAGTCTTCTAGAAGACATCAACAAGCTCGCTTCTGCTTCAGATGATGATGAGTGCGAAAATTGCAAGGGCGCTGGATGCGACATGTGCAAGAGCTCAAAGAAGAAGAAAAAAGACAAAAAGAAGAACAAGAAGAAAGCTACCAACGGCAACCAAGAGACTCTTCAAGTTGTAGATGTCCGTGACCTCGATGACCAAGCTGCTGTTTGGGACAAAGAAAAGGTTATGACTCCTGACCACGTAACTAACGTTGAAGTACCAGAGGAAGTAAACGGCGAAGATGCTGGATATGTTCCTTTCTACAACGATGGTTCTGAAACAGGTAGAACACCACAAGTCGATGAAGACAAGAGCCCATGGCCATACGATGCTACTAACCCAGCACTCGTTGGATACCAAGGCACTGTCGCTGCTGTACAAGCCTCACGTGAGAAGATCTTCGAAAGTCTTCAAATCGTAGAGCGTCTCGAGAAGCTAGGTATGGTCCAACACGATGACCGTGCTAAGCACATCGCAAAGTTTGAGCAAATGTCGGATGCAAAGCTTGCTGGATTCAAAGCTAGCCTCGACATGCTCGAAGAGTCTGGGGCCCGTCAACCCCGGAGCCAGAAAGTGGCAAGTGGAAGTAATCGCTTGCCAGAAATGGGTCGTATGACGACGGCCTCAACAGTTACTCGTCAGGACGTTTTGTCTGACGATTGGCTGATGACACTTAATTAATCCCTAACTAAGGAGAAAGAAAAATGCTGCAACTCAATAGCGTAGCCAACGTTGGGGTTCACCGTACGTGTACTCCATTGTACGAAAAGTACGAGGCTACTCCATACAACACGTTCCTGGACCCATCAGACACAACCAATATCTATTCAGGTATGGTTATGTATCGTACCGGACCTGACACAGTAGCCAACGCTGGTACTGCTGTTACCGTTACTGGTGCAAAGCCATTTGGTTTGTCTGCCCTCGACCGTAACCCGAACATTGATGATGTAACTCAGGTTGGAATCAACGCATGGGCCGTATGGCTTGGTGGTTCAAATGCCTTCTTTACAATCACTGCTCCGGCTTTTGACACAACTCAATCATACACTGTTCTTACCACTGGTGTTCGTACATTGCTTTACACGAACTCAAATGGTCAGATCACATCTGCTTCTGGTACTGCAAGCACTCTTGGTGCTGTTCCTGTTGCTGAGTTGATTGACGTAATCAGCCCAACGCAAATTACTGTTCGTTTGATCCCATTCGGCGCAACAGCCTAAGGTATTTGAAAGGAAAATATCATAATGAGTACAATTAATCCTAATGGTGCAATTGCCGATCACTTGGCTCCACGCACTGCTAAAAAGTCTGACGACTATGTCGCCGGTATCGTAGAGGCTCAAGAGCGTCTCGCTACTGCAACAGGCCGTAAGACTGCAACTCGTGAAGAGAAGCAGCGTCGTCTTGCAGGTATTCTTGCAGACAAGGACAACTACATGGTCCGTTTGGGCCAGGGTATGATTGGTCCTATCCAGCTTAAGCTCCGTTACCAGGGTATGACCCGTAACGTTCTTCTGGAAGATCCACTAACACCTGGTGTCCCAGTTATGTACGACGTGCTCGATGAGTACGGTCAGGCATACATTCTTTCAGGTAACGAAGGTGAAGTCCGCGTTACACCATTTGAAGGTAAGAAGGTACCGGTCCGTTTGTTCCGTATTGCCACTTTCCCTCAGATCAAGAAGGAAGACCTATGGTACTTGCGTGTTAACATCGTTGAATACGCACAGGACATGTCTAAGCAAGCAATCATGATGCAGGAAGACGCACGTCTTATCACTGTTCTTGAAGCTGCAATCAACAACTACGCTGTTGACCCTAACCACACTGTTTCACCTAACCACGTTGTTAACGAGCTTTCAGGATACATTACTCCTGACTCAATGTACGACCTCGTGGCTCTGATTGAAGTTCACCAACTTGAGGCTTCACGTCTATTGTTCAACCCAATTGACTACCGTGACCTCTACAAGTGGGACATCAACCAGACCGGTTGGGCATTCAAGGACCGCGTTGTTGCGGGTGAGCGCATCGTACAATTCGGTGGCTTCCAAGTACAGCGTTCAATTGAAGTTCCACAGGGAACAGTTTACATGACTCCATCACCAGAATTCCTCGGTGTATTCCCAGTTATGTACTCACTCGACGTAGAAGAAAACCACACCCCTGAGAAGTTCCACAAGGGATGGGTAATGGACGAGCTCGTTTCAGAGATTGTTCTTAACCCACGTGGTCTAGGAAAGATCGTTAAGGCTTAATTGCCCTAACACATCT
>Ga0214192_1000667_pt1 | contig 20862 bp, 30 predicted proteins | sample TroBogEpilimnion_44_FD_153030 | JGI IMG/M metagenome (GOLD analysis project Ga0214192, IMG submission 153030) | Freshwater microbial communities from Trout Bog Lake, WI - 29JUL2008 epilimnion | ecosystem: Environmental > Aquatic > Freshwater > Lake > Epilimnion/Euphotic zone | place: Trout Bog... | reverse complement strand
AGCCAGAATTTGAGTATGAATATGTTGTTGTAATACCATATCAAGATGAAAAGTCACTTAGCGTTCCTTCTATGAATAAAGAAATGCTAGCTTATGTTGGGCCAAACCACAGCTTGGTTCATACCAAACAAGAAGCTCAAGTATTTTCTAAAGCTGATGCGGAAAATGTTAAGAATATGCTAACCAATAAAAACGCTTATTTAGAACTTGCATAAATTTTTTTTCAAAAAAGCTTGACAAATCAAAAAAAGTTTAGTACCTTTGCAGTACATTTATAAACAACGAGATATTTAATTAAAAACAGGGGTAACCCAAAAACAAAAAAGAAATGAAAAAGACTAGTATACATATGCATTCGATTAATAGCTGGAGACGCAATAGCAATCCATTAGAGTCGGCTATGTCTGTTAGTTTCTTCGATGACTACTAAATCGAACAAATAAAAGAACAAACAAACCCGACTCTTCCTAGTCGGGTTTTTCTATTTTATGATATATTTATATTAAAACAAAATATGGAAGAATGGAAACAAATAAAAACGTATGGTTATGAAGCTTCGACAGATGGAAGAATAAGAAACATAAAAACAGGTAGAATTTTAAAACAAAGGATGTCAAGCGATGGTTATTTTATAGTTGACATTCAAATTGAAAAGAAAAATAGAACATTTAAAACACATAGATTAATTGCAGATACTTTTCTTGAAAAAGATTTAGTTAGGGTAGAAGTTGACCATATAAATAGGAATAAAACTGATAATAAAGTTACTAATCTTAGATGGGTTACTAGAATCGAAAACATGCAAAATGTAGATTGGGAAAATGTTATTAGAAAGAGAATTAGTATTGATAAAATAAAGGAAATCATTTATTTCTTTGAAAAGGGAAAGACATTTGATGAAATTCATGAACTAATTAATTTGGTAGTCACCAAATAAAAAAAAGATACCAGTGTTCTTTGACATATTGATTATCATACGTAAGTGGCCGAGTGGTTGAAGGCATCAGTCTCCAAAACTGACGAACAGTAATGTTCCGCATGGGTTCAAATCCTGTCTTACGTGCAAGTTTCTATCCGATATAGAAACATCATACGTTCGCTCATTGGCGTGACCAACAGACTCCAAATCTGTTCTTAGGATTAAATGGCTGTAGATTCGACTTCTACCGAACGTGCATTTGGAAGGTAGCATCCATGGGGATAAGCGGTCTTGAAAACCGTGCTGACGGTGACGAGCTGTCAAGGGTTCGATTCCTTTACCTTCCGCCCTAGACTTTTTTGTACCTTGGAGATATTTATATAGAAATATAAATTATGCCAAGGAAAGAAAAAAACATACATTACTTGTATAAAACAACCTGTTTGATAACAGGAAGATATTATATCGGTATGCACAGCACTAGTAACCTAAACGATGGTTATATGGGAAGTGGAAAGAGATTAAGATATTCATTGCGAAAGAATGGGATTGAAAATCACAAAAAAGAGATACTTGAGTTCTTTGATAGTAGAGAGTTATTGATTGAAGCTGAAAAGCAAGCCATCACCGCTGATATGATTACAGATGATAATTGTATGAATCTTATGGGTGGCGGTGAAGGAGGTTTTATTAGTGAGGAACAACAAAGGCATCGTTCACAATGCGCGAATAAAGTTTTGATTAACAAAATAAAAACTGATGAAAATTTTCGCAAAGATTATTGTAAAAAAATTAGTATTGGAGTTAAAAAAGCGTATAAAAACGGAAAATTTAAAAACTTAAAACGAAAAGGATTTTTGGATAAGAACCATTCAACTGATTCAAAACAAAAAATTGGTAAAGCTAATAGTATCAAACAATTAGGTGATAAGAATTCTCAGTATGGGACTTGTTGGATAACTAAGGATGGAGAAAATAAGAAGATTAAGAAAGAAGACCTTGATATCTGGCTTAAAGAAGGTTGGTTAAAAGGGAGAAAGTAAAATTGGTTAAAATTTGTTCACAAATAATTTATGTTCACGAATCGTGAACATCACAAAAATGTGAACACTTTTAATGGAAAGTTTAGGTAGGGCAGGGTCCCTCACTTGTTTGGAAAACAAGGACACATCTACGTTGTGCTCGTTTCGATTACGAAATTTTCCGCGCATTACCCAAAGGGTGATTGTTCTGGCTAGGGAAGCCGTAAAGCCCCTCTCTATCTACGGGATAGAGTTTATGGAGTCTATAGTTTAATGGTAAAATAGGAGATTGTGGTTCTCTTGTTCTGAGTTCAATTCTCAGTAGTCTCCCTAAAGATAACGGTTCTTTAAAAACGTAACATGGTGTTAGTAGCTCAGTTGGTCAGAGTGCCGTCCTGTGAAGACGGAGGTCGTGGGGTCGGGACCCATCTAACACCCTATATTCTCAAAGCAAATTAGTATGATGTCTTGCAAGACTTACTAATTAGAAAAGTATGAAACATGACTTGGTATAAAGTGGTTCGAACCCATCTTTGAGAGCTATGAAAAAAGAAAAAGATATGCTCTAGGGTCTGATAAAACAACAGACTCAATGATATGAGCAAAAACACAAACAGAGCAAAACTGAACAAAGCAGAAACCAGCAAAGAATATCATATTCTTCAGCTAAACGAGACCTATCCAGACTATTGGGATGATGGTATCGTATTTTATCCGACTTATAAAAGAGGATATAAGAATCCAAATAAGCAACTTCGTAGATATGAAATGCGAAGATACAGAACTTGGAAGTACAATAGAAAAACACAATGGAAGTAATTCCATTAATGGGCATATAGTATAATTGGTTAGTACGCATGACTGATACTCATGTAATATTGGTTCAAGTCCAGTTATGCCCACTATTAAATAAAATTGGTCCTCTATCATAATTGGTTAATGAACCTAGCTCATAACTAGGGCTATATCCGTTCGAGTCGGATGGGGACCACTGGTAAACTTTTTATAAATTCACCCATAGCTCAGTGGTTAGAGCGTTCGCCTGTTAAGCGAAGGGTCCCAAGTTCGAATCTTGGTGGGTGAGCATATTCAGACGTGCGCAGAGTTTGGTCGATTGCATCGGGCTGTTAACCCGACAGGGATTTATCCCTCACACTGGTTCAAATCCAGTCGTCTGAGCAACATTGCGTGAGTTAGTGGAAAACAGCGGTCTCTCATAAGGACCGAAAAGCGATTTCGAACATCGCACACGCAACCAAATGCCTTCATATTGGCCTCGTCTTCGAAACGAGAGACGCATAATGGATGTGAATGTGGGTTCGAATCCCTCTGGAGGTACTGGGAACTTTTTGTAAATTCTGGATATTTATATAGAAATGAAACTATATGAATAGAGCAGAAAAAAGAAAATTCCATTATATCTATAAAACTACGTGTTTAATTACTAATAGGTACTATATAGGGATGCACTCAACTGATAACATGAATGATGGTTACATGGGCAGTGGAAAAAGACTTTGGAGGTCTTTTAATAAGCATGGTCGAGACAACCACAAAGTAGAAATCCTTGAATTTTTAGATTCAAGAATTGAGCTTAAACAAAGAGAAAAAGACCTTGTAACAAAGGAGTTGATTGGCGAAGATTTATGTATGAACCTAAAAGAAGGAGGTGAAGGTGGTTTTTGTAGTGAAGAACACATGAAAAAAGCACAAATAGCTGGACGAAAAAGTAGAGATTTGAAAATAAAAGAAAATGAAGAATATAAGAAAATTTTTATCGCTATTGGAGTTAAAAATTGGAAAAATTATCATTTAACAGGAAAACACAAATACGATACTTTTACTGGCAAACAACATTCAGATGAAACAAAAACACTAATGAGTGATAAAGCCAAAGAAAGAATTGGTGATAAAAATTCTCAGTATGGAACTTGTTGGATAACAAAAGACGGAGAGAATAAAAAAATTAAGAGAGAAGATTTTGATTCATATGTTAGTGATGGATGGATTAAAGGAAGAAAATAAATGGGGGAGTGTACGAGTGGGTCAAGTAACTCTTTGCTTTTGTTGATTGATACGTAGCGATTAGCATGTCCAAGCATCTGAGGTTCGTGGGTTCGAATCCCACCTCCCCCTCACAAAGAGTCAATTAAAACGGATAGGGTCATAACCACCGTGGAAATGATGGTAGACCCCCTTGGGGCGTGGGGGTGTATTTACATCGACTAGTTAACGCTCCCATATATGGTCTCATCGTCCAATGGATTAGGGCATCGGTCTACGAAACCGAAGATGCAAGTTCGAATCTTGCTGGGACTACAATATGGTTGCGTAAGTTAATTGGAAAACTGACCGCCTTCTAAGCGGTACTTGGTGGGTTCGAATCCCCCCGCGACTACAATTTTTTGGAGAGATGACAGAGCGGCAATGTGCTGGTTTGCTAAACCACGGCTGACGGTAAATCCCGTCACGAGGGTTCGACCCCCTCTCTCTCCGCTGTGATAATTAATATGCATTTTTTATAATTCGTTATATTTATCATAAAAAATCAATGTTTATTCCAAACCATTTGCATCTGATAATCAAGGGTCACTTTAAATCCCCTCCTACCCAAGTTGAAGTAATTAATAAATGGTTTACAGACCTTGTAGAAAAAGTAAGAATGGTTGTGGTCGCTGGGCCAACATCTGTTTACGTTTCCGAAGAAGGAAACGAAGGGCTTACTGGAACCGTAACTCTTGCAACGAGTCATGCTTCCATACATGTTTGGGAGAAAGACGCTCCACCGATGTTTCAATTCGATATTTATTCTTGTTCTTGCTTCACACCAGAAGAGGTTATTGACCACTTGAATGTGTTTGAACTAATAGACTACGAATACATGTTTATCGATAGAAATCAAGACTTTAAAATCGTAGAACACAGGGTTGTAAAAAAATAATCAATATGTCTTAAGACTTTCATCGATATATTTATAGATATGAAAAACTTATACCGTATATTTTTATTTTTTGTTATCATTGCTCAAGCTTCTTGTAGCAAAGAAAACATAATGCTTCCAAACCTTAAGGTTTCCCCACCTGATACAACCAAATTAATAACACCACCAATACCGCCACAAAATTTTGAGGTTGATAGCGTTTGTCGTCCAGAGACCCCACAACCACAACCAGCACCAGTTGTAGAGGCTAAGCCTGAAGTCTTTATTCAAGAGAAGTCTAATCCTAAACCAGAGCTTAAGATAATAAAAGAATACAATAATAACATATATAAAAAGGACTACCATGAAGGAAAGGTGGTATATAAGATTCCTTCGGTAATGCAGGTAAGAGAAACCTATCAAGTCTTGGTTAGAGTATCACAAGGTAGCCTAAACATTTACGAAAACCTAAATGGTGAAGTAAAAGAAACGACCATACCTGTAACACCAACAATGCAGGTTAAATTAATAGACCCAAGTCCAACAGATAACCCATCATTTTCAATCGTATCGGATAACGAAGCTATTCAAGGTGTTGATACCAACGAAACATACACACAATGGACTTGGGATGTAACGCCTTTAAGGTCTGGCCATAGTGAATTAAAGATAGTTGTATCAACCATTACGAATGGTGATAAGAAAGATGATGTATATGAAGATAAGGTAGAGATTAAGGTGAACCCTATAAAACAAATAGGGTTCTTTTTAAAGACTTATTGGCAATGGGTTATAGCCACGTTATTGATACCTATGATAAAATGGTTGTATGACCGTTATACAAAGAAAAAAGGTGATAAATGAGACTAGATATAATTAAAAATATGGATTCGGCACCCTATATGGGAGCTAGATATGGTCAAGATGTTGAACCTAAAGGAACTTATGTTTTGGAAAAGCCAAATGGGTTTAGCGGCAGTGGAAAATGGGTTCAAGGGGTTGCTGAAATAAATAATCCTCTTATCATAGATGTAACAAGCGAAAACTTGATAAGATACAAGTATGAGCTGGCGAAAAAATACAAGGCCAAGGGTCAAAGGCTAACCAAAAAATTAATGGATTTGGGTTACGATGCAATCATAACTCAACATTCTGATGGTTCTAAGGGTGAAATCATCTTATTTCCAAATTCAAAGTATATGCTAGACACCAAAGGAGAAGTTAAAGAACAAATAAAACAAAAGCTTAGAGAGAGCTTTGTTTATGAAGAGACCACTGGTGGTTATGTCGCATATCACGGTACCAATACACAGATTGAAAAATTTACAGATGATTTTGTTGGTGGCAAGGATGCAAATGACCAAGAGGGTCCAGGCATCTATTTCACCACTTCAAGAACCAATGCTAGGTCTTATGGTCCATTTATTTATAATGTAAAGCTAAAGCCGAAGAAGATTGTTTCTACCAAAACAAATGAAGATGCCCCCATGAAAGAAATTAATTGGTTGCTTAAGCAAGCACCAGACTGGGAATCAACGGCTGAAAATTGGGATGAAAATCCAACCATAGGCTTACAAAAAGCGGCAAGCGATATCATAAGATACAACGATAACCCACATCAACAATTTCTTCAAGTATGGATTGATTTTTATAAATACAATCCAGTTGAATATGTTCGTAATATGACCAAGTTAGGCTACGATGCAATAGTGATTAATAATCTACAGAGCATGATAGCTAATGAAAGAAATATAACGCATATAATAGTACTTAACCCAGCCATCATAGAGTATATCGGTATGGAAGACGATAGAACTCCAGAAGAAAAATAAAAAATACTTGGTAGTTTAAATTATTTTTTGTACCTTTGTGGTATGAAAGAAAAAATAAAACAAATACTTTGTGAGGGTTCAGAAAAGAACTCATTGGGCGTGGTTGTAACAAGACCAGACCAAGAACTCATCGTTATGCGTGGCATATCTGGTGCTGGTAAGTCAACAAAAGCTAAGTCTATTGTTGGTGACGGTGTTATCCACTCTACAGATGAAGTAATCGAAAAGACAGGCGACTATCGTGGTTTTTTTGAAAAGATGCTCAAGGAAAATAACTTTGCTCCGCTTAGCAAGGCTCACTCACAAAACCTAAATGAAGCGGTAGCTTCAATGAAGGCTGGTGTTTCACCTGTGGTTGTGGATAACACAAACATAAAGATGAACGAACCAAAAGCCTATGTTATCGAAGCATTAAAATTGGGTTATGCTGACCACAACATAAGATTTGTGGACGTTGGTACTTCTGGGCTTTCAGCTGAAGAATTAGCAAGCAGAAATGCTCATGGTGTTCCGCTTGATAAAATCAAGAAAATGATGGCTTCACACAAGTCTCAAGGCGAAATGACACTTAATAAGGTATTGGAGTCTAAGGATATGTATAAGTCTTCGTTTGTTTTATATTCAGCTGTTGTTATGGACGAAGCTTCTCATGAAAAGCTTTTAACTAGATTTTCTGACGACATACCAGAGGGTTGGAATCCGCTTGCTCACCACATGACAATCGTATTCGGAAAAGGCTTGGAAGACAAGAACGAATTGGGTAAGGAGGTTGTTCTGAAGGTGACTCATTTGGGTAAATCAGATATGGCATTGGCTGTAAGGGTGGATGGTTATCCGTCTAAGAACGATATCCCACACGTTACGATAGCTGTTAGCCCAAGTGGTAAGCCTGTGATGTCTAATGACATAAGAGATTGGGAAGAGATAAAACCATTTTTCATAAACGGTGTTGTAACCGAAATAAAAAAGTAATATGAAAGTATCAGCACAAGTTGTACTTATTAACCCAGAAGGTCTGATACTTGGTGTATCAAGAAAAGATAACCATAATGACTTCGGCTTAATAGGTGGTAAGATGGAAGAACATGATAAGTCTCCAGAAGACACAGCCATACGTGAAACGCTAGAAGAAACAGGTCTCAAGATATCCAACTTGAGACTTGTTTTTGTCATTCATAAAAATGGCTTTATGGGTTACACCTATCTAGCTGACTATGAAGGAGAAATAAACCATAATGAGCCACATGTGGTAATTTGGTGTAAATCAGAAGTTCTAACAAAAGGTAGCTTTGGTCGATATAACGAATTAGTTTTAGAATCGTTAACCGATATGGGTATTAACTTTGTTTAAAAATTATATTGTTTTTCAAAATAACTTGCATTTTTGAAAAAATAGGGGTATATTTGCTTTATGAATGAAAATAAAAACAACTTAAAAAGGCACATTGAATTAAGCACAAAGTTTATGCAAATGGGTCAAGCTCTTATCTCTGAAGGGAAAGAAAGCAACGATTATAATATCATACAAGCTGGTAATTTTTTCGTATTGATTTCTGGTATTGTTTTGGATGAAGAAGACATATTCACTTTTTCACAATTGTGTTCCATGTTTTCAGCCAAAAAATACTTGGATGAAATGAATTCAAAAAAACCTCTCTCAGAAGAAAACCTATTGAAGGATAAGGCCTATCAAGACCTTCTTAGCCTAATGGATGATTCAGGTGCTAAGCCAATTCCTCCTAAGAAAAAAAAGCTAACACCAAAAAAAATCGCTGCTAAAAAACCAAGCTTAAAAAACACCAAGAAGAAGAAAGATGATGATTCATCTAAGTAATTATGAAAACACTAGTATTAATTTTAATTTCGTTCTACTGCCCAAGCGGTAAACTTACAAACACTGAAACAAATAAAGCATATAAGTTGGTTTGTAAAGACTATGACTTTTGCTACTTCACGCTTAGCGTACCAGAAGGTCCATATACATATGTATCTGATGACAAAAAAGATACTTGTATATTTTTTGTCCAAAATAAGTGTCAAGACATAAAATTACTAAAGAAAACTGGTGACTTCACCTTAATTAACTAATATGAAAAATTTATTTGCAGTAGCGGCTATCTTATTTTTAATGTCGGCCACGACTATCTCAAGTCTTAGAACCAGAAGCACCGACCAATTGGTAAGTAAGTTTGAAGGCTTTTCTTCATTGGATGAGGCTAAGAGCTTCGTAAGTAAAAAATACGCCGAAGGATATAGGGTTGTATCGATATGTTCTATATCTGGCGAGACAACTTCTAGTTCTGAAGTATTGGTAGTATTAGAACGATAAAAGTTCGCTAAAAACTTGCAAGTTCAAAAAAATTTTCTTACCTTTGTTGACTAAAACAAAAGACATGTTAGCAATACAAAAATACTTAAAGGCAAATGGTCTAGCTAAAGCAATTCAAGAGTTCAACCTTAAGATAAGGGTTTATAACCATAAGATATTGTTGAAGTACGACCAACTCTGTGGTCCATCTATGATGGCTAAGCCAGAGGTTCAAGAATGTCGTGGTATCATCCTTGAAAAGGATACTTGGAAACTTATGTCTTTGGCTTTTCAAAAATTCTTTAATTCAGAGGAAGGTAATGCTCATAAGATAGACTGGAACACAGCTCACATACTTGAAAAGCTTGATGGCTCATGTATACAAGTATACTATGACTGGGTTGCAAATACATGGTATGCTGGAACAACTGGTACCGCAGAAGGTGAAGGTGAAGTAAACAACAAGATGGGTACAACCTTCAACCAATTGTTTTGGAATGTTGTTTCCGATAAGTACAAGCTAGACACATCTAAGCTTAACAAGGGCTTTACATATGTGTTTGAATTAACAACACCATACAACATAGTTGTAAAGCCACATGGCGAGTCATCAGCGTCTTTGTTGACGGTTCGTAATCTTGAGACCCTACAAGAAGTCTCATTCGAAGAACTGACTTCTATTGCTGAAGACTTAGGCGTACCACGTGTTAAGTCATACGATTTGAATGCAAAGAATATCGGCGCATTATTGAAGACCTTCGAAGGTATGGTATGGCATGATGAGGGCTATGTTGTGGTGGACGCTAACTTCAACCGTGTTAAGATAAAGAACCCAGCATATGTGGCGGTTCATCACTTGAAGGGTAAGACAGCTGAACATAATATAATAACGATAGTAAAGACCAATGAAATAGAAGAGTTCGGTGCTACGTTCCCAGACCGTAAGGATGAATTATATAAGTTGAAGGCTAACTATGATGCGTTGGTGGCTAAGCTAAATGGTGTTTGGGATGAATTAAAAACCAACTTGCCAAAGAACATCACACCACAAGAAAAGAAAAAATTCGCTCGAGCGGTGTTTGAAGTATGTGGTAAGTATGAACTAAAGACCTTTACTGGCTTATACTTCGGCTTAGCTGATGGAAAGGTTTCTAGTGTAGAAGACTTCATCTTTAATTATGACGATAAAGCGTTATACAAGCGCCTATAAGATAATCCTTATAGGATTTCTTGTTTATATCAAAATAAATTTGTAACTTTGTAAAAAAATTATGGCTGTAAATTTTAAAGAAATAGATGAAAAGCTTCGTAATTCACCTTTAAGTGAAAAAGAGTTAAAAGCTATCGAATCGGTTGAGAAGCATATCGATAAAGAAATCGTATCCAATTATAATGGTCATGCTTATCGTATTGACTTAGGCTTGGCTAGCTTCAAGCAAAAGATTTTCAATAAGACTTATGAATTACCAAATTCAGAAAAAAGACGCTTGCTTATGTATGAGGAACTTAAGAAACGATATGAAGAAGCTGGATGGGAGGTAAGCGAAGAAATTGCCGATATCCATGATAGATTTGGTTTAGATTATTTTGTGTTAAATGGAAAAATTTTATAAACTATTTCCACATCTAGCTGAAAAAGATAGTTGGAATGGAGTAACATCTAAAAGAATGAAATGATGGAAGATTCAAAAGTAACGGCAGAGTGGGCAAGAAAACAAGCCACTGAAGTAATTGGTGTTAAGGTTAAAAAACAAATAGCTGATTGTCTGGAAAGTATTAAGATTGGTGTTGAAAAAAATGAAATGTCAACAGCGTATTTAGGTCCTCTTGAAGAACTAACAAAACAAGACTTGCTTAAAAGAGGCTTTAAGGTGGATTACGTAACCGCTGACCCTAGAGACCCTAGAGAAGTTGGTTATTATACTATTAGCTGGTAATGGAAATATTCAAACAAATACTAGCTAATCCTTGGTATGCTTCGGTTGTAATCTTCATAACACAAGTCTTGATGTTATACCTTAGAACGATAAACATCATTTATACTACAAAAGATAACATATTTGGTGCTATATGGTCAAACAATGGTGTGTCAATAACTTGGTTGTTATCTATGACCATTGGCCTGAATTCTATGCTAAGCGGACAGTGGCAACCAATCATAGCATTCTTATTGGGTGGTAGCATAGGCACATATTGGGCGATAAAAAGAGACAAAAAGAATAAATTATAACCCGATATCTTGGAAATTAAAAAAACATTTAGTACCTTTGTTACATGAAAGAAAATTACGAAAAACAAAAGATTGCTTTACGCTATTGGTTATTAGGTAAAGGCTACCACAAGGCAGTAGAAGCCATGGCTTTTGCTGAAAAGTTTCATAACGGAAAACGCAAAGATGGTGAACATGAGTTTTCACATCAAGTATCTCAAGCTAGTCTTGCAAGGACCCTAGTAAATCATTTCAATTTAAAAGAAGAGGTCTTCATCGTAGTTCTCTTACATGACATATGTGAAGACAAGGGTATTTCTTACGAGGAAATAGAAAGACGTTTCGGTATTACTTCGGCAAAGGCTGTTAAGCTTATGACCAAAGAGTATCAAGGGGTTAAGATACCAAACGAACAATACTACGAAGCAATTAGTGAATGCGAAATTGCTAGTATTTGCAAGTGCTTTGATAGGGTCCATAACCTTATGACCATGTTGAACGGATTTAAGCCAGAAAAAAGAGTAACTTACATTCAAGAGACGCTAGATTTCACGATACCTATGTTGAAGAAAGCAAAAAGAAACTTTCCTTTTCAAGAGGGTGCTTACGAAAATGCTAAGTTCATCATGACAAACCAAATTCAATTATATACTGCTTTAAATTTGGTAATAACAAAATAAATTCATACCTTTACACTTATAAATACAAATATGAGCATCAAACAAATACTTGACGAAATCTCAGCTGAATCAAGCACCAATCAAAAAATAGAAATACTTAAGAAGTATAAGGATAACGAACTACTAAAAAATGTTCTATATCTAGCCAACTCAAAGAGGGTTAAGTTCTTCATCAAGCAAATTCCAGAGTATTCACCAAATGGTGGCCATTCATTAGAAATGGCTTTGTTTGGTTTGGATGCGTTGAGTACAAGAAAGGTTACTGGTTCTGAAGCAACTGGTTATCTTAAGAGTATTCTTACTTCTTTAAATTCAGAGGATGCTTATGTCTTAGAGCGTATCATTGAAAAAGACCTCAAGATTGGTATGGGTACCACTCAGATGAATAAGGTTTTTAAAGACCTTATCGAAGACACTCCATATATGGGTGCTATCTCTTTTGACGAAAAGAAAGCACGTGCAATCTTCGAAAAAAATAAATGGGGTTTATCACAAATAAAGATGGATGGTCGTTACTGTAACGCTATCATACGTAATGGTGAAGTAGAATTGGAGAGTCGCAGCGGAGAACCAACAATCGTTACTGGTGCTAAGTTTTTGTCCGAACTAACGAAGTTTGAAGACTGCGTTTTGAATGGAGAATTGACAATGGATTCAAAAGAAGTTGAGTATCATTTTAAAAATAGTGATTTAATTGATGTTGATGGGATTTCATATACAATAAATGAATTTTTAGAAAAATTTAATAAAAACCATTAGAAAAATACTTAACTAATCTAACTTTTGTTAATTCTTGCATATTTATAGTAAAAAGAAAAATTATGTATGCAGTTTATTTAACAATTTATTATGGTGATAAATTACCACCATTTTATATAGGTTCGTCATCAATAAAAAAAATAGAAAATGGTTATTGTGGGTCTGTTAGGTCTAAAAAGTATAAAACTTTATTTAATGACGAAATAAAAAATAATAAATGGTTATTCGAAGTAATCATAATATCAACACATAATACTAGGTCTGAAGCCATTGATTTTGAGTTAGAACTACAAAAATCGTTTGATGTTGTTAAATCAAACGATTTTTTCAATGAAGCATTTGCTTCTATTAATGGTATGTTTGGTAGGGATGTTTCTGGTAGTAATAATCCAATGTTTGGTAAAAACCACACAGAGAAAACTAAAAAAATCCTAAGTGATAAAAGGGGTAATGATAAAAGATTTGAAATTACGGGTGAATTTAGAAATAAAATTTCGAAAATTCATAAAGGTAAGATAACAAGTGAGGAAACGAAACAAAAGATATCTGAAATTAAAAAAGGAATGAAATCTACATTTAAAGGTAAAAAGCATAGTGAGGAAACGAAACAAAAGATATCTGAAATTAAAAAAGGTAAAAAGCATAGTGAGGAAACGAAACAAAAGATATCTGAAATTAATAAGGGTAAAGTAATTAGTGATGAGGTTAAACAAAAGATATCTGAAAGTAAAAAAGGTAAAAAAAGACCACCTTTTTCTGAAGAATGGTTAAAAAAACTATCCGACTCAAAAAAAGGTAGTGTTATGAGTGAAGAAGCTAAACAAAAATTAATTGAAAGTAAAACTGGGATGAAATATAAAGAAAGTGTTTGTCCTCATTGTGGTAAAAAAGGTGGTGGTGGTAATATGGTTAGATACCATTTTAAAAATTGTAAATTAAAAAATAATTAATATGATAAAGAGTAAAGATATAAAAAATGTAACGGTACATGATGATGGTAGTATTACAGTGTTGACCATGGATGGTGTTCCTCGTTATGCTTCAAACGGCATCATAGCGTCTATCATAGATATTTGCGGAAAAAGAGAAGAAAGAACCCCAAAAGAAAACCTTAAGAAGCTGGAAGCTTTTGAGGAAAAGAACGGAAGCTTTGAAGAAGCTCTTGATAAGATTAGATATACGGTATGGGATACCATAAGTATTGACGAGTACTTCGCAAAGGCATCTAAAAGAAAATACAATCTTCGTCTGATAAAGGCTGGCGAACTAATCGTTTCAGCAAAATCAACAATGGTTTCGCTCATACAAACAAAGGTGTGTAAGACATACGCAGAAGCCATGGAACACTTCCAAGAGGTACTAGCAACAGAGGTTGATGGTGTACCACAGGAGGGAACTATTCTTAAGGCCTATGATGGTGAATGGAAAGATGGTAAACCTAATTGGCAAATCAAGATGAAGCTTGAAATGGACCTAGACCTTAAGATTGTAGGGTTCAACTACGGAACCAAAGGTACCAAGAATGAAAATGTAATATCAAGTCTTAATTGTGAGTCATCTGATGGATTGGTTAAGACACGTCCACAAGGTATAAAAGAAGATATGATGTTGTATATCACCGAAAACCAAGACAAGCTAATGGGTAAGATTGTTAAGGTTAAGTGTAATGGTTTGTCGAAAGACAGGGAAGACAACTATTCTTTGTTATACCCAGCCTTCATGGAGCTTCGTGACGATAAAGAAAGTTGCGACTCATTGGAGTCGATAAAAAATATAGAAAACATGGTTAAATCACTAACAACGAAATGAGAAAATTACTTATAGCACTTATGGTGTTGGCAACAACACACTTATATGGTCAAGATACGCTACAGAGACTAAGCATTCATGCCCAACAAACCTTCGTAGAGCAGTATCACCCAAGCTTCAGGTCTAGCGTTGGTATTGGTGATAAGTCGCTATATAATACTAGTGAAAACACCCTATCATCGGTAACAACTCTATACTTCGGTGTCAGGCTTTGGAAATACGCTGAAGTATATGTTAACCCAGAAGTTGCTGGCGGTTCTGGTTTTTCTGGAGCCTGTGGCGTAGCTGGTTTTCCAAATGGTACAACGTTTAGGGTTGGTAGTCCAGCACCAAGTGTTTATATAGGTAGATTTTTCTTTAGACAAACCATAGCTTTAGGTAAAGAAAAGAAACAAAGGGGTGGAGACTTCAATAAGATTTCGATGATGATACCTACCGAAAGAATCGTAATTACGTTCGGTAAGTTTAGTCTAAGCGATATATTCGACCAGAATGTTACAAGTCATGACCCTACAACCAGCTTATTAAATTGGTCACTTATGGATGCTGGAGCTTGGGACTATCCATCAAATACACGTGGCTATACATATGCCTTATCGATTAAGACCGTAAAGAAACAATTTATACTACGCTTCTGTAGCGCAGTAAACGCATTATGGTCAAATGGGTTGGTAACAGAAGGATTTATACCTAGCCCTAGTGATTGGGCAAATGCACATGGTGAGTTGCTTGAACTAACCATTCCTATTAAAAAAGACTTCAGCAATTCAATAAAGCTAACTGGGTTTGCTAATCATGGTAGAATGGCAGCATACGCAAGCGCAACTAAATCGCTATTAACCGATACTAGCTTAGCTAATAGAGAAGTTGTAGGTACTCCTACTTCCCTTAATGATACAACATCGCATTTGGTTTCACCTGCTTTGGATAAACAAAGGGGCAGGGGTGGACCATACTATGGTAAGTTTGGATTTATCATAAGTTGGGAGATGAAGTTGGGTAAGAAAGATGAAATGATATTTGCTAGAGCCTCATGGAATGATGGTAAACGAGAGTCTTGGATGTATACTGAAATAGATGAATCACTAGCCTTCGGTGGATTTATTTCTGGTTCTAGGTTCAAGAGACCAGATGATATAATAAGACTTGGGTTTGCTATAAACGGCATATCAAAAGACCATGCAAATTATCTGAAGGCTGGTGGATATGGCTTTATAGTAGGAGATGGATTAGGTAATTATCCAAATGGTATAAGCCCAGAAATCATATTTGAAGCGCAATACAATTTCAAATATAAGTTTTTAACTCTATCACCAGACTATCAATTCATCGTTAATCCAGCTTATAATTCAGCTAGGGGGCCAGTACATGCTCTTGGATTAAGAGTACATTTTGAAATTTAATTTGGAAGTCTCAATATTATTTATTACCTTTGCAGTAAACAAAAAAATAACAATGAAAAAAATCCTATTCTTAGCTTGCGTATTATTCGCATCAACGGCTTTCGCCCAGACAAAAGACTCAGTGAAATACTCACCCATCACAGGCTATGTTTCGCTCGGACTATCGATGACCAATTCAAGTGACTTCGTTAGTAGTTCTTATACAGGACTTGAAGGCGGTATTTGTTATAAAAACCTATCGGTAGGCGCGATATTTGGTCGTGGAAGCCTAAGAGGTATGTGGTCAGAAGGCGATAATATAAAACAATACTTCTACGAGGTAAAAGCAACTGGCACCAAAGAATTCGGATGCATTACAGGTAGCGTTTTATTTGGATATGGTGGTTACTTTAACACTAGTCATCACTTCATCGAATATGGTGCTGGTATAGGGTATAACTACAAGGATTTTTCTTTCGGCTTAACATGTAGTAATTGGGATGGAACTACATATATTACTCCTTGTGTGACATATAACATCCCTCCACTAAAAATCAAGACTAAAAAATGAAAAAACACATCAGTTTCCCAAGCATAGAGCAATTCAGAAATGTAATTGCTAATATCAATAGACAATTTAACTTTGTAGGCCTAGATGAAAACAAAGAACCAATCTACGATGCTAGCTTACCAAAGCCAGTACTGACATTCAAGGGTACGGTAAAGCTTCACGGTACAAATGCTGGTGTTTGTTATAACAAACTAAGTGGTCTATGGGCACAATCTAGGGAGAATATCATTACACCTGAACAAGAAAACGCTGGATTTGCATTTTTTGTTGAAAACAATAAAGACACGTTCATTAGCTTCATGCTAAAGGTTGCTGAAAGGCTTAATTTGAACCTAGAAGATAATACCATTTCTATCTACGGTGAATGGGCGGGTGGCAACATCCAAAAGGGTGTTGCGATTACAAACCTTCCAAAGTCTTTCTTTATCTTTGGTGTAAAGATATCCCCGTTTGCCATTGAAGGTGAAGACAAGCCACGTCCAGCATACTGGGTTGACTTCAGCGATTTGAGAGCACCAGAGTCTCGTATCTACAACATAGAAGACTATCCAACATACTCAATGGATATCGATTTTAACATGCCTCAATTGGTTCAAAACAAATTGTCCGAACTAACAATCGCAGTTGAAGAAGAGTGTCCAGTAGCTAAGGCCTTTGGTTTCTCAGTATTGGGCAATAATACAGCCTATGAGGATGAAAATGGTAATATTTGGTTTGAAAATGAATCGCTACCTAATTTTACCAACCCAATTAAAGATAAGTTAAAAGTTATCTTTAAAGAAAAACGCCTTAAAAACCCAAACGGTATTAATTTTATCAATTTTTCTTTGAAATAGTTTGTATTTCCATACAATACCTAGATATTTATTAATAAATAGTTTAATTATGGGAAGATATGTTGTTTACTTGGTTACATATAGTGGTGATAAATTACCAAAATATTATATTGGCTCCACTAGTATAGAAAAAATTAATAATGGTTATCTAGGTAGTGTTAAATCTAAAAAATGGAAAACTTTATTTGAAACAGAAGTTAAAAATAATAAAAAACTTTTTAAGATTGAAATATTAAGTTATCATGAAACAAGGCAAGAAGCTTTAGCGGAAGAATTAAGAATTCAAAAAGAACGAAATGTTGTTAAATCAAATGAATACATTAATGAATCTTTAGCTAGCGTAAATGGTTTTTTCGGTATGATTATTACAGATGAACATAAAATAATGTTATCAAAACTAGCTAAAGAAAATCATGAAAAAGGTAAATATTATAAATTAAAACCTATGTATGGTGAAGATAATCCAATGTATGGTAAAACTAATGAAGTTGTTGCCATTAATGTTTTAACTAATAAAAAACTTAGGGTGCCTAAAGAAGTTTTTAATTCTGATATAAATCTTTCTGGACATACAGTTGGTTTAGTTTCAGTAATAGAAATAGAAACAAATAATAAAGTGACTATAAGTAAAGAAGAATTTAACCTAAATAAAAACAAATATAAACACCATAATAAAGGTAAAAAACATAGTGACGAATTAAAACTTAAATTATCTGAAATTAGGGTCGGTTATATAACAGCTAAAGATTGGAATGGGGACTTTCATAGAGTCCATAAAGATGATGTTAGATTAAAAAATGGTGAGTTTGGTAACACAACATCTAAGAGATGGGTAATAACTGATTTGGAAGGTAATGAGTATAAAACTTTTAATTTTAAAGCTTTTTTCAATAATAATGGGTTACAATATCCTAGAAAAGAAAATATAATTGATGGAATTATTAAGTTTAAATTAAAAAGTAAAAACAAATCAACTAATGGTTGGAAAGTAAAATGTTTAGATAATTAAGAAAAAATGGAATACACTATTAAATTAAAAGAATTTGGAAATGAAGGTAAAGTAATTTCTGAATTAAATGAAACCGTTAATTTTGAAATAAATATGATATCAGAAGGTATCGTATGGTCTTGTGAATATAAGGGTGTTGTTCACAGGTTTAAGGTGAAGGGCGAAAAGCATTCTGCCAGCAAGGTTAAAACACTTGCAGCGGTAGATGTTGAAAAGCTGAATTCAATAAATGAATTTGTTGAATACGCTGTAACCGAAAGTCGTTTCAATCAAGGACTTGAAAAAACATTTCTTAACGGAGAACCCATAGATGTAAAAAAGATGGGTGCGCTCATGAAATGGATTGTTGATGATATCATCAAAGAAGAATCAGATACGATGGTTAAGAATAACCTTGAACCAAAGGATGTCGGTAAGTATATCTCAGCGAAGGTAAGGGAAATGTTTTTTAAGCTTAGCGTATAATGATAGTAACAGCAAAAAACGATTCTGAAAATATACGTATATATGTGGGTGATACCTTACATATACGTATACCTAGAGATAAAAATATAAAGATTCATAGTTGGATAGAAGACTACACCAAGCTTTATTCGATTGAAGTTTGGTGCCTAGGTCACTCGGTATTATACCAATATGAAGATAAAAAACTCTGGGAAGACGTTTTAAATGCATTTAATAAGCACATTTAACTTGATTTATTCGGTAGCTTTTAGTATATTTGCATCATGATAACAAACAGAGTATACAAATTGAAAAGAGCTACCGAATTTATTAAAGGTATGCCATTAGAAGCTGAACAAGAATTAGAAGTTGTGATGGATGTGGTTTATATGAACGGGTATCCGTTACCACAGCAATACCAACTAGCATTCTTAACCTTCATAAAAAATAACCCAAATCTTTTTACGGATGACACCAGAAATTGGTAATATGGAACTCGTATCGACATATATTTGCAAAGCATCTGATATAGGTGTCCATTCGAATATGTTCGGAGGAACAATGGTTTCCATTGTTGATGATGCGGCTGCTTCATATGCAGCTCAAATTTGCGATAGTCCAAGAATGGTTACCATAAAGATTGATGAACTGGTGTTTAAAAACCCAGTAAAGGTAGGCAACATACTTAAGTCTTATGCAAGGGTTAAAGAATTTGGAAGAACGTCTGTTACCCTATACATAGAAGTTCGTAGACATAGCGTTCATACTGGTGAACAAGAAGTTGTTCTTCACACAAATATTAAGTTTGTTAGGATTGATAGCGAAGGAAAACCAATACCTATTCTTGAACATGTTAAAAAACGCTATACGGACAGAATAGCCAAGTACGGAAAGGGTCTCCTAAATGGAGACGAGAGAGAACTAGAAAAAAAATCTTAAAATCTATATATGATAATCAAAGATAACGGACTCAGATATGCAAAGCTTATTCATGTTTCCGTTGATAACGGAAAGACCGACAATAGCAACAAGGTCTATATCATGGAAGAACTATCCGATGGTCGCATCAAATGTGAGTATGGTCGTGTTGGTAAGTCACTGGTTACCGAATACAAGCCAAGTTCAAAGTGGCAGAGTGTTTATAACCAAAAAACTGGAAAGAGCAAGGGCTATACGGATGTTACCGAACTCTTAGCAGAACCAGTAGTTGACCAAGCCGTTTCAACAGATGATAGGGTGTCTTTGATTACCGATATGCTTGTTCGCTAGCTAATGGAAGATTTGATGTCATATGCTAACAAAACCATCAAACAAAACTACAAGGTTTCTCAAGATGCGGTTTCTGAACAACAAGTAAACACCGCACAGGAAATCATTGATAAGATAAGCGGAATGATAAGGGTTAGCGTTGATATAAAAGAGGTCAATGACCTCCTATTAAAGCTATATACCATCATTCCTCGTAAGATGGATAATGTTAAGAATTATCTATTATCACAAATAGATACCAAAGATGACCTGTTAACTGCTCAGAGGTTTATTAATAATGAACAGTCTATGCTCGATACCATGTCTGGTCAAGTACAACTCATTAAGCAACAAAAAGAAGCCCTTAAAAAGGCTTCTGAAGATAAGGCCAGCGGTACCAAAACTAGCATCACCATACTTGATGAAATGGGTATAAGTATTGAGATAGAAAACGACAAGGATACCCTAGCTTTGATAACTAAGCTTCTGGGTCCTAATTCTAAACAATGCAAGAAGGTGTTTAAGGTTAAAAACCATAAGACACAAAAAAGGTATGATGCTCATATGGATAAGGTAGAAACCAAAAAGAAACGTATGTATTGGCATGGTTCTCGAAACGAGAACTGGTTTAACATCTTGCAGACTGGCTTGCTCATACGTCCATCTGGAGCCGTACATACAGGTAGTATGTTTGGTGATGGAATCTACTTCGCTGATAAGGCGCAGAAGTCTATTGGTTATACATCGCTTAGGGGTTCTTATTGGGCACGTGGCGGTGACAACAAAGCATACTTGGCTTTGTTTGAAGTTCATCTTGGAAAACAAAAAGAAATCCTCCATCATGATTCAAGCTGTTATAGCTTATCTGAAAAGGTTCTTAAAAAAGACGGATACGATAGCGTATTCGCAAAAGG
>Ga0214192_1000666_pt1 | contig 20869 bp, 18 predicted proteins | sample TroBogEpilimnion_44_FD_153030 | JGI IMG/M metagenome (GOLD analysis project Ga0214192, IMG submission 153030) | Freshwater microbial communities from Trout Bog Lake, WI - 29JUL2008 epilimnion | ecosystem: Environmental > Aquatic > Freshwater > Lake > Epilimnion/Euphotic zone | place: Trout Bog... | reverse complement strand
CGCCTCGGCAAGATACGCGCAGTAGTAAACGAAGAAGACGTCGTCTATATCATCTCTCTCCTTGGCAAGCCGGAAGACATAGCCGGTGAGTCCGAAGGACCATCTGCGAGCCCTGCGGATAAGAAATCTTCTACCAATTCTACAGCCTATAGTGGCAATGTCGAGAAAAAACTTTTCCGCGATCCTGATAATAAGAAGGTAGGTGGAGTGATCTCCGGCTTCTGCTACTACTTTGGATGGGGCGATCCTACCTGGATACGCATCGCGCTGGTAGCCGTGATCGTGCTCTCCGTAGTGGCTAAGCTCAGTTTGGGATTCCCGATAGCGGTGATCTACCTGATCCTGCTGATCGTGGTGCCTGAGGCCGAGACCAGCGCTGAGAAGCTCCAGATGCGCGGCCAGCCAGTCACCATCCAGAACATTGAAAAAGAAGTGCGCGAAGCCATGACCACTGCCGGCCACTCAGTCAATAGTTTTCTCCGCAGCGAAGGCACCGGTGGACGGCTAGCAAAAGGCATGATCGCAGTGCTAAAGGCTTTAGTGAAAATCTTCTCGGTCTTCCTGCTGCTCATTTGTGCTTTCATCATGCTGGTATTCCTGTCGAGCCTCTTCGGATATGCGCTGCTCACGGGTGTCAGCCTCTCGGAGGTAGCACATCTCATTATCTCCAGTGAAAGCCTGCTCATCCTCTTCTACATCGGCGCGGTACTCTTCATATTCATACCGCTCATTGCTATCATGTACGACGTGATCAGATTCCTGACTAAGAGCCAGGCGCAGAACCCAGTGCTAAAAAGAGTCCTCTGGTTCTCATGGGCGGTGGCGATCATCTGTATATGCGTAGTAGGCATATATTCTGTCAAAAACTTCAATGTCGCTGAAACCACCAATGCTAAAACCACATTGGCCAGGCCGAGTACCGGCACCCTCCACGTGCAGCTCGCTGATGGCAAAGGCAAAATCTACAAGGCCAGCAGACAGGATGACGATGACGACTTCTCGACTGAGACGCTATTTCCCCTCTCTCCGCTCAGGACTGACAATGGTTTTGGTTTCACAGATGTGAGACTGGAGATCACGACTTCTCCGGATTCAAATTTCTATCTGGAGAAAGTCTACTTCAGCCGCGGCGCAAACACCGCAGATGCGCTCAAAAATATAGAAGGCATGCACTACCTGCTATCGCAAAAAGATACGCTGCTCAATCTCGACAATATGTTTGAGATACCACTTCATAGCAACTACCGCGGACAGAGCATCAAGATCAGGATCTATGTGCCGGAGGGCCAGCGCGTATCCTTCGCCGACAATGTAGAGGATATCTCCTACACGATCAAAAATAAAGATCATCACTATACCAGGATAGCGGGCCGCACATTTGAAGTGCGGGATGGCAAGCTGAGCTGCCTCAACTGCAAGAAGGATGCGATGATCAATATCGAGTCCGACGACATGCCTGAGGCACCGGAAGCACCAGAACCTCCGGTGGCACCGACACCATCTAAAGATCTCAATGTAGAGTCCGTCAATATCAACGATCACGGCATATCCGTACACGGCAAAGACGAAAAGAACCACCGTGTCGATATCGAGATCAATGACAAGGCCGTCAAAATCAATGTACCCGATACATCTAACAAGAAAAAATAATAGCCATGCAAATAGTATCATATAGCCACTATGCGGGTTTCACCAGGAGGTTTCTCGCATTCCTGATCGACAGGGTTTTCATCTGGTTTGTCTTCTATGCCGGACTGGGCTATGCGCGGGGTATCGATATGTATGATATCGACAATATCTTTAGCATACAGTCACTGATGGTAGAACTGATCATCATGGCCTACTTCGTGATCTGCGAGACATCAGCCTGGCAGGGCACCCTGGGCAAACATCTGCTCCATCTGCGCGTCGTAAGCGAGCAATATCGTCCACTCACTTCCTCAGAGGCTGCATCAAGATACCTATGGAAATACCTATCTGCCTTCTTTGCGGCGCTGGGCTTCATCTGGGCCATATTTGATCCAAAGAAACAGAGCTGGCATGATAAACTGGCACACACCTACGTCATTGAATCATAATTAATCGATAAATAAAAACTACTACAGAGTCGCCGGGGCTAGGAATAAAAATGTCCTACTCCGCCTCTGCGGTGACATAAACGAATCATCATGAGCAAACTCTCCATCGTCGGTATTTTCATTATTGCCGCATTTGTGATCTTCTTTTTTGGCAGGAAGCTGCACTGGTTTGGCACCACACTGCGCCCAAGCGGTCATGTAGTCTCTGATACGCGCAAAGTCGGTGATTTCAATAAGCTGAAACTCGACGGCGTATTCAAGACCATCATCTCTCAGGATGGCGGCCCTGCCTGGGTGCGCGTAGAGGCCGATGAAAATCTTCAACAAACCGTGTATCTAAAGAATGAAGGCGAGACGCTCAGCGTCGGCAGCAGGAGTGGTTTCACCTTCTCACGGCCGACGAAGATGGTCGTCTATGTCAATGTGAAGGACATCCGCTCGATCACCAATAACTCCGTCGGCAATATAGAGACCGAAGGAGTGATCAAAGCCGATGAGCTAGACTTCACAAACAATGCCGTCGGCAGGACTACACTCGATCTCGATGTCAAAAAACTCAATGCCCGGCTCAATGCAGTCGGTGCCACTACCCTGCTGGGTGCAGCCACTACAGTTGAAATAGACAATAGCAGCGTCGGCAAACTACATGCATACGATCTCAAGACCGACATCCTCGATATCTCAAACAAAGCCGTAGGCGCGGTAGAGGTGCAAGCCCAGAAGGAAATATCCATCAATCATAGTGGAGTGGGCGCCCTCCACTATAGAGGCCCCGCGACCGTCAAAAGCCTGAAAGATGATGGTGTGGGTAAAGTGAGTAAGGACGAGTAAGCTATAGTTTCTTCTTTATAAAGCCCGCAAAGTAAGGCGATTTCTATCCGCTGAAAATTTGAGGTCAAGCGCTCATGATAGCCTCTGTATCCAGCTCAATGGAGCAATGCTCCGTGAGATCAAATCTACAGTCGGTTTTGATCTGGTATTCGCCATCGGCCAGTTCATATATTACGATGCTTCTTTTGTCCGGATCAGCTATGAGATAGTAGCGGACACCCTGCTCCGCATAGAGTTCTTTTTTGATGATCTGATCTCTGAAGGCTGTCGACTGCGATAGGATTTCTAAAATCCACACCGGAGTATACTCGAGGTACTTTTTGATTTTATCTCCACATGCGATCATCACATCCGGACGTACTACTCCTTCATCATTGATGATCCAGTCCAGATCTGCAAAGACCTGACATTGGCAGGCGTTCTTTTTCAACTGAATCAAAATAGCGGTGACAAACTCGACCACCACTGCCTGATGAGGACCAAAAGGGCTTGGCGCCATAGCATACGGATGACCGTCGATCAGTTCCCAGTCTCCCTCCCATAGAGCATAATCGGCGTAGGTATATCGCGGTATGTACTTATCCTTTTGCATAAATTTTTATTGCCCCATAAAAGTAAGCAAATCGTCCGATCATTTTCAAATCGAAAAGTCCTTACGCCAGCCTCCGCTTTTTAGCAGAGGTGAATAAGAACAGAAATATCATCATAAAGAGTACTGAGAATGCACTGCTCAGCAGGATACGGACGAAGGATATGAAGAGATTGTAGAAGGTGCCTGCCTCGATGAGGAAGTAAGCGGTGTGATGTATCAGCACCGCCAGTCCGCAGTATATCAGAAACCAGGTCACGCCCTGCAGGTTGATATTCGGCTCGACTTCAAACTCTGCTCCCTTTGGCGTGATCACGCTGATGAGGGCCGGGCGCAGATAGGCGATGAGCAGACAGGCAGCAGCATGCATACCCAGCGACCCAACAAATAAATCCAGCGTCAGCCCGGTAGCAAACCCAAGGATCATCAACAGCCACTGCGGCGTACCGAATGGCAGCAACAAAATGAATAGCGGATATACGTAAGGATTGATATAGGGGCTAAACTTGATATTGCTGAAAATGAGCACCTGTGCAGCCATCAGGGCTACAAAGCGAAGGAAATTGATCGGGAGCAGGCTTAGCATATGTTATATCGTATTATCTCTTTGGGTTTATTCCCAGTCTATCTCGTCGCCGTTGTTTTTGACCAGTTCATAGAGCTTATTTTCATTCTCTACCAGGTCCTCGAGTATCTCTACCAGCTTTTCAGCCTTCTTTTCGTTGACGGGGTTGAGCTTATAGTAGGCCACATAGTTCTTATTGTCCGGATCGCTGCCCATGCCGGCAGATACCTCCGGATGATGTGTATCGAGGTAGTAGCTGAGGAGCGCCTCCCAGTTATGTCCTGTCATGACCGCCTCAGGGTTGATCTCCGTGATCTTTTTGCCGATGGTGGCTACTTTGTCCTGCGACACATAAAACCGAACCGACACACTGCCAAATTTCTTATCACTACTTAGTTTGAGGTATTCCTGCATAATTTTAAATGGATTTGATTCCTAAAATAAGTCAATTATTGGTTTTTAATTAGCCTTTTTTACGACCGAATCTAACACCATGAATTCCTTTCGTTTAAGATTATTGACCACGTAGACATAGGAAATATTATTCATGTCTGTCGACAGTACGACATCGATATCCAGGAAATTTTCTTCCGGCTCAGCATGCACTTGTTTGACTTTGCCCACGATCACATTCTCCGGAAATAACTCTGAGTAGCCACTCGTCACTACTGTGTCTCCGACCTGTATCTTCACATGCTTTGGTATTTCCTTCAGTTTGGCGAGGGTGGTGTTCTTGCCCTCCCATGACAGGGTGCCAAAGTAGTTGCTGTTTCTCAGCTTGGCGCTCACTTTGAAGTTCTTATTGAGCAGCGACATCACTGCTGAGTAGTCATCTGTCACATTTACCACCTGACCCACTACACCACCCGGACTGATCACCCCCATCTGCGGCGTGATACCCTGATTGCGCCCACGATTGATGAAGATATAGTTGGCGGAGAGATTGACAGAGTTGTGTACGACTTTGGCGGGGATGTAGGTGTAGACCTGCTCCGTTTTTTTGCCCAGTGTGTCTGTATGCTTCAGGGTGTCGATACGGAGATCATAGACCGACTCTTTGAGTCTGGCGCGGAGCTGTGCATTCTCCGCTACGAGTGAGTCTGCAGTCTGCCTGAGATATAGATAGTCGGTCACATTAGATACGGTCTTGTAGACTTTGCCATTGGCACCATTGGCCATGTTGACAAAGGCAGCCTGGTGATAGTGGCTATTCTGATAAATGAGATAGAAGCAGAAACCCTCCAGTATCAGGAAGAAGAAAAACAGATAGTACCTGACGATAAAACGGATAAGGTTATACATGCGATGTCATATTCATTTTTGACGGGAATCTTCTCGCAATGACGCCACGGATTTAGTCCATCAGGAAGGTGAAAGTGTCGATCTTCTTTAGTGCGATACCTGTGCCTCTCACTACTGCGCGCAGCGGATCCTCCGCTACATGCACAGGTAGTTTGGTCTTTTGGCTGATACGCTTGTCTAGGCCGCGGAGGAGGGCACCACCACCGGTTAGGTAGAGACCAGTCTTGAATATATCCGCAGCGAGCTCAGGAGGTGTAGTCTCGAGTGCCTTCAGGATCGCCTCTTCGATCTTTGCGATGGATTTATCCAGCGCATGTGCGATCTCTGAGTAGGACACGATGATCTGCTTAGGGATACCTGTCATGAGGTCACGTCCGTTGACAGGGTAGTCATCCGGCGGCGTGTCGATGTCTGTGAGTGCCGAGCCCACATTGATCTTGATATTCTCTGCGGTGCGCTCACCGATCAGCATATTGTGCTGGCGGCGCATGTAGTCCACGATATCGAGCGTAAACTCATCTCCGGCTACACGGATAGACTGATCACATACGATGCCTGAGAGTGCGATCACGGCGATCTCTGTGGTACCACCACCGATGTCGATGATCATATTGCCATTAGGCTCCTCTACGTCGATGCCGATACCGATGGCCGCAGCCATTGGTTCGTAGATCATCTTGACCTCCTGACCACCTGCCTGCTCGGCACTGTCCTTTACGGCGCGCTTCTCCACCTCGGTGATACCGGATGGGATGCATATCACCATGCGGAAACGCGGAGGGAAGATGTTTTTCTTTTTGTCAAAGATCATCTTGATCATCTCGCGGATCATATTCTCAGCGGCGTAGAAATCGGCGATCACACCGTCTTTCAGCGGACGTATAGTTTTGATATTGGCATGCGTCTTCTCATGCATCTGCATGGCCCTCTGGCCCACGGCGATCACCTTGTCAGTACGGCGATCTATCGCTACGATGGAGGGCTGATCTACCACGACCTTGTCATTGTGGATGATCAGCGTATTAGCTGTGCCAAGGTCAATGGCGATTTCCTCCATGAAAAAATTAAATAAAGCCATAATATATTGAAAGGAATAAGGTCTTTAAAATGAACGGTCAAATGTAGATAAATTCACAGTAAAAACGACTATACGGGCGGATAAGTATTTTTTATTTTAATTAATTGTAAAAAAATACGACTAGCCCATCATGACATATGGGTGCAAAGAATACTCCTATCTTTTTATCTTTAAAAGAATGAAGTTCGCTATCTTAGTTTTGAAAGCCTCAATGCTGTGCCTCGTGACTGCACCGATTTTGTATCTGGTTTTTTATTGTTACGGTGATGGCCCGGACCCAGTAGAGGTAGAGACTGTGCTAACGGTTGTTTTTGCCGCTGTTGGAATCTTTCTGAGTTTACTTTTGACTAGCAAAGCTTATCACCTGTCGAAATGGCTCTTTTGGCTATTTTTTGTGCTGTTTTTGCTAGTATTTACTGTTCCGGCGATAGTGACGATAGTGTTTTTATTGATATTTATATAGGCTATGAAAGGATTGATCATTTATTTAAAAATAGCAGCAGCATTTCTGTTTTTGCTTTGCGGTGCTTTGATGTGGTTAGCCGTTTTTAATTCCGACTTCCAGGAAATCAGCTTTTGGATGTGGGTAGTAATCGCCTATTTATTCATAGGCATTCTATTCATAATTCAGCTCATCAGGTTTTCTTCGACAAATAGCAGGGCAAGCCTTATTTTTTATGCGATTTTTTATACTTTAATATTTGTAGTGCCGGCTATATCGCTGGTGTTGGTTTATGAATTACTCCGGTCAATACAGTGCTAGATCAATGCTTAAAGTGCCTGACCCCCGTCATCACCATAGCCTGGCCATTGGCATTGGCGGCGTCTATAGAGTCTTTGTCCTTGATGCTGCCTCCGGGCTGTGAGATGGCTACGATGCCTGCTTCATGGGATATATTCACGCAGTCAGGGAAAGGGAAAAATGCCTCCGATGCCATGACCGCGCCGCGAAAATCAAAACCGAATGCCTTAGCCTTCTTCAGCGCTGACTCGAGAGAGTCCACACGCGATGTCTGTCCGCAGCCCATGCCAATGAGCTGTTTATTCTTGACTATCGTGATGCCATTGCTCTTCAGGTGCTTCACGGCGATGATGGCAAACTCCAGATCGGACAGTTCGGCCTCTGTAGGTGCCTTGGTAGTCGCTACTTTGAAATCTGCACGCAGTTCTGATTTATTATCGACGTCCTGCTCGAGTACGCCATTGAGGAGAGACTTAAACATCTTAGCTCTTGGCTCCTGCTTCTTGGTTCTCAAAAGAATTCTGTTCTTTTTCTGCATCAGGATGGCCAACGCCTCCGGCTCGTAGTCAGGAGCGGATAGTACCTCAAAGAATAGTTCGCTCACTTGTGTGGCAGTGGCTACATCGATCTTCCTGTTCGAAGCCAATACGCCGCCGAATGCCGATGTCGGGTCGCCAGCCAGTGCAGCAGCATAGGCCTCAGCGATGGTCGCACGTGATGCAAGACCGCAGCTATTGGTATGCTTAATGATGGCAAAAGTCGGCTCGGTAAACTCTGCGGCGAGATTGATCGCAGCCTCTACGTCCACGAGGTTATTGTAAGAAAGCTCTTTGCCATTCAGTATTTCAAAAACCTCACTGAGGTCGCCGTAGAAGACGCCCTTCTGGTGCGGGTTCTCGCCATAGCGCAGTGTCTTGGAGCCGAGGATGCTTTGTTTGAATACAGGGAGCTGTGCCTCACGGTTAAAGTAATTAAATATCAGCGTATCGTAATGCGAGGTGACCATGAAAGCCTTGGCAGCAAAGAGTTTGCGGTCTGCTACTTCGGAGCCGCCGTTTTTAGTTTGCAGCAGGCTGAGTACCTCTTCATACTGATCACGTGAGGATACGATGAGCGTGTCATTGAAATTTTTTGCCGCTGCACGGATCAGGGAGATACCGCCGATGTCTATCTTCTCGATGATCTCCTGCTCGTCTTGCGTCGACTTCACTGTCTCTTCAAACGGGTAGAGGTCGACGATCACGAGGTCGATCTCAGGGATGCCGTGTTTCTTGAGCTGCTCGACATGCGCAGGATCATCACGACGTGCGAGGATACCGCCAAATACAGTCGGGTGCAATGTCTTGACCCTGCCATCCAATATCTCGGGGAAGCCCGTCAGCGCATCCACAGCCACGACAGGTATACCCAGAGCCTCGATAAATTTCAAAGTGCCTCCGGTGGAGTAGATGGTCACATTGTGCTTATGGAGTTCTTTGACTATCAGGTCGAGTTTGTCTTTGTAGTAGACAGAGATGAGGGCGGAGCGGATGGCCTTGATCATGGATGCTTGATTTAGGCCGCAAAAATAGAAGGATTATGCAATATGAACCCCACAGTTTTCCACTAAAAGTACACGGACCGGCGATGGCTTATTATATAAAATGGCATGCAGATGACCCGCTGTTTGAGATTTAATTACGTCTCATTGATAATATCGGTCGCTATGCGTAATTAATTAGGAGCACTGTTTGACTTAGTTATATTTGTTTCAGTCAAACTAACATCATGAGAAAACTATTCTTTGTAGCATGTGCGTTTATCGGGCTGTCCGTATCTGCTCAGTCTCCGGATCTTTATTCCGGTCCACCGACCTTTCACGGGGCGAAGATCGTGGGCAATTACCCTAATACAGAATTCCTGTTTACCCTGCCGGCTACGGGTGAGCGGCCGATAGAGTTCGCAGCGGAGAATCTGCCGGCGGGTCTGTCGATAGACAAAAGCACCGGCTTTATCACCGGCAATGTCAAAACCGCGGGTGAATATACCGTCAAAGTCGTCGCCATGAACCGGCGCGGCAATGTGAGCGAAGAGCTCAAGATAGTGATCGGTGACAAGCTCTGTCTCACGCCACCGATGGGATGGAATAGCTGGAATGTGTTCACCTCTGATGTGAGTGAGAAGCTGCTCATCGAGATCACCGACGCGATGGTCAAAACCGGCATGCGCGACCTCGGCTATCAGTATATCAATATCGATGACTTCTGGCATGCGGATGAGCGCGAGGCAGATGGCAGGCCGAAAGCCGACCCGATCAAATTCCCTCATGGTATGAAGTACCTGTCAGACTATGTGCATAGCAAGGGCCTGAAGCTCGGTATCTACTCCTGCGCGGGGACGATGACCTGCGGCAGAAGATTCGGTGGCTATCAGCATGAGGAGATCGATGCAAAGACCTACGCAGAATGGGGCATCGACCTGCTGAAATATGACTACTGCAATGTAGAGTCGCCCGCTACGCAGGCTATCCCCAGATACACTGCGATGGGCGATGCGCTGAAAAAATCGGGCCGCTCGATCGTATTCAGCATATGTGAGTGGGGAGGCCGTAAGCCATGGGAATGGGGCACTACAGTCGGCGGCAGCTACTGGCGCACGACAGGAGATATCGTAGATGCATGGCAGCATGTGGGATTCAACACGGTGATCTCTATCCTGAAAAGGCAAAGGGGACTGGAGAAATATGCCGGTCCCGGACACTGGAATGACCCGGATATGCTCATCGTCGGCAATCATGGCAAGGGTAAAGCCACCAGCCGCGATGGCAAGCTCAAAGGCCTGACGCTGGAGGAGTACTACTCGCACTTTGCGATGTGGTGTATGCTGGATGCGCCGCTACTGACGAGCTGCGACCTGCGCAATGTGTCCAAAGGGGATCTCGATATCATGACAGACCGCCTGCTGCTCGAGATCAGCCAGGACGGCGTAGGCGAGCAGGCCACTTTCATCAAAGAGCAAAATGGGCTCTGGCTCTACAAAAAGAAGCTCAGCTACGGACAGTACGCACTGGCCGTGCTCAATACTAATGGAAAAGCTAAAAAATACACCTTGAAGCTGAAGGATTTCCTGCCTGAGGCCACAGCTGAGCAGCAGGCAAAGGCCGAAGCCTCCAAGCTCAGCAATAGGAAAGACAATATCATTCCCACACACGGTACGACCGTGTATATCGTCACGATGTAATAGCACTAAATGAAAAATACTTTGCTCTGTCTTCTGATCCTCATCTCCTGTGGCCTCCGCTCGCAGTCTGGCGATTTTCTTTTCTCGGGGCCGCCTGTATTTCATGGCGCGCAGATCGTGGGCAATTATCCAAATACGGATTTCCTTTTTACCATCCCCGCTACGGGTGAGCGACCGATCAGGTTTACGGCCAGCGCCCTGCCTGCGGGGCTGAACCTGGATCAGCAGACGGGCTTCATCACAGGCCGGGCGGGCAGTGCAGGCGAATATAAGATCACGGTGTCTGCGACCAACAAGCTCGGCACAGCCACGGAGGAAATAAAGATCGTGATCGGCGATAAGCTCTGCCTCACGCCACCGATGGGCTGGAACAGCTGGAATGTATTCACCTCCGATGTCAGCGAGCAGCTCCTGATCGAGATGGCTGACGCCATGTGCAGCAATGGTATGCGAGATCTCGGCTATTCATATATCAATATCGATGACTTCTGGCACGCCTCCGCCCGCGAAGATGACGGCAGGCCAAAGGTCGATCCTGTCAAGTTCCCGCATGGGATGAAATACCTCTCAGACTATATGCATAGCAAAGGGCTAAAGCTCGGTATCTACTCCTGTGCAGGTAGTAAAACTTGTGGCAAATGTTTTGGCGGCTACTCGCATGAGGAGGTCGATGCCAAGACCTATGCGGAGTGGGGTATCGACCTGCTAAAGTATGACTACTGCTTCGCCCCTTGGGGTAGGAAGCCAGCCGTGGAGCGCTATACTAAAATGGGTACCGCACTGAGAAACTCGGGCCGCTCCATCGTCTTCAGCATATGCGAGTGGGGCATCCGCAAACCATGGCTCTGGGCAGAGAAAGCAGGCGGCAGCTACTGGCGCACCACCCCCGATATTTTTGACACGTGGTCAAAGGGTACCCCCTGGCAGATGAGTGTGAAGAGCATACTCCGCAGGCAAAATAAGATCTCAAAATACGCCGGCCCCGGCCACTGGAATGACCCCGACATGCTCACCGTCGGCAATCATGGCAAAGGAAAAGCCACGAGCGCCAAGGGCCACTTCAAAGGCATGACGCAGGAGGAGTACAAATCCCACTTTGCCCTCTGGTGCGTGATGAATGCCCCGCTGCTGACGAGCTGCGATCTAAGGAATATATCGAAAGAAGATTTTGCGATCATCACGGATACGGCGCTGATTGCGATCAATCAAAATACTATTAGCAGCCAATATGCGGTAAGAAAAGTCAAAGGACTTTGGATTTACTCCAGGCTCCTCAAAACTGGTCGTCCGCAAAGAACAGATAGCGAGGTGACTGTCGACCTTCTATTAAATACAAGCAAAAAGAGTAAAAAACTCAGGGATGGTATTACCATTCAGCCCCATGGTTATATTTTACAGTATCCAAGGAAACTCGAATAGGCCAAATGTGTTACTTTCCCGGATAAATATCTCGCAGCGCCCCGTCCAGATCCGGATAGTGAAATGAATATCCGGCCTGCATGATCTTGCTCGCGCTGCAGCGCTGGCTGCTGAGTACCATCTCGGCCATCTCCCCCAGCAGGAGCCTGATGCCAAAGGCGGGCACCGGCATCAGGATCGCTTTTGATTTTTTAGCTCGGACGATGGCTTTCATGAGGTCTTTGATGGGCACCGGGTCTGGTGCTGTGGTATTGTAGCTGCCGCGGAGCTGGGTATGCTCCAGTGCGTGGATCATGATGCCGCAGACATCATCGAGATGTATCCATGGATAGTACAGGGGCGTCTTGTCAAAATAGCTCGCCACACCTACGGCTAGTGTCTTGGTGAGCTCAGGCAGCGCGCCTCCATGCGGGGCGAGCACGATGCCGATGCGGCAGCATACATGCCGCACTCCCTCAGACTCAAACCGCCTGACCTCCCGCTCCCAGCTGGCAGTGACCTCCGCGAGAAAGGTATCTGCCGCAGGATGCTTCTCTGTCATGACTTCATCGCCTGCGTCACCGTAGTAGCCTACGGCTGAGGCAGATACGATGGTTCTGACCTCATGGGGGTATTTGGCGAGCGTCTGGAGGAGTAGCCTGGTGGAGTCAACCCGACTGTCCATGATTTCTTTTTTTCGCGCGCGGGTCCATCTCTCATCTGCTACGCCTGCACCTGCCAGGTGGATGATGCCATCTACACCCTCCAGGGCAGCCGGATCCATCTGCTGCGCTGACAGGTCCCAGGTGTAGGCCCGGATTCCAGGGCCTATCGAGCTGTGCAGCGACCTGCCGATCGTGTGGATCTCATGACCGCGCTCCAGCAGTATCTGCTGCAGCCTAGTACCGATCAGCCCCCCTGCGCCAGTGATAAGAATCTTTGCCATATCACCTATAACTCCAAAGTGCCTATTTTGTTTGATGCGAACTGCAATTGGGCGCATTATTCTACTATTTTCAGGATATAGCTTCTGCTTTTGAATAGATATATCATAATGAGGGCTGTCAGGAGGGCTCCGGCTGGTCGCAGACCAACTTCTCCCCCCAGAATTTCTTTGGGGAGATTATTCTATTATTTTTGTTCGCATCTAAAAAACTCCAAACATGAAAAGGATACTCTATATATCAATGATGGCGCTCCTGGTAGGTGGCATCATGTCTGCCTGCAAAGGAAAAAAGGCCGGTGGCGAACTCAAGCCACGTCTTTTCAGCAATCCCGATATGCTGAACCCGATCAATAGCCGCGATGCGCAGCAGCAGTATATATCCCCGCTGATTTTTATGAATCTGGAGAATATCAATCCGGACAATTTTGAACTAACTCCCGATGTAGCGAAAGCCCGCCCTACGATATCAGAGATTACCGAGGGTGAATATAAAGGCGGTGTGAAACTGGAGTATGAGATCCGCCCGGAGGCAGAGTGGGATAATGGCACACCAGTGACGGCGGCTGATGTGATCTTCTCCGTGAAGGCGATACTCAATCCTATGACCAACTGCCAGCCTCTGAAGCCATACTATGAGTGGCTGGGTGACATCGTGGCAGACCCGTCTGATCCCAGGAAATTTACCGTATTTGCTAAGGAAAAATATTTCAAAATAGAGCAGACTATGGGTACTACCCCACTGCTTCCTGAGTATGTGTACGATGCCAAAAAGAGTATGCGTAAATTTAAGGTATCTGATCTCAACTCTGATGCCAAGCGCACTGCGATCAAGGAGAATGCAGACATCCAGAGTTTTGCCACTTCTTTCAATTCAGAAAAATTTCAGCGTGATAAAAATGGCGTGATCGGCGCAGGACCTTATAATCTGGACTCATGGGTCACCGGCCAGACACTCACTCTGATAAGAAAGAAACACTGGTGGGGTGACAAGATCAAAGACAACCGAGACTTCGTAGCGCTGCCGGACAAGATTGTATTTAAAATAATCAATGACCAGAATACGGCAATCGCAGCGCTGAAGGACGGAGGCGTAGATGACTACTATTCAATCCCTCCTAAACTATTTCAGGAGCTGAAAAAGAATGACTCGGCTAAGGCCAAGCTTAATATAGATACACCACCTACTTTTCTCTATACTTTTATAGCTTTCAATACCAGAAACCCAAAACTGTCGGATAAAAGGGTACGCGAAGCCTTCGCGCACTGTGTAAACAAAAACCAGATCAACGAAGTAATAAACTTCAATATGAGTAAACTGGTAGAAACTTTTGTCCATCCGCTACAGAAGCACTACAATGGTGACATTAAGGCATTTGGCTATGACCTGGACGCAGCCCGCAAACTACTGGATGAAGCCGGATGGAAAGACACCGATGGCGATGGCTACCGAGACAAAATGATCAATGGGGAAAAAGTAAAGCTCTCATTAGACTACAAAATACCTGCGGGCAATAAAGGACGCGAAGAGGTAGGCCTGTTGATACAGGAAGATCTTAAAAAAGTGGGTATAGCGCTGACTATCACCGCACGTGAGGGCAGTGTATTCCAGCAAGACCTGGACAAGAGGGACTTTGAGATCAGCTATGTGGCCTACACTATGGATCCGGTGATGAGCGATCCTAAGCAGCTCTGGTCTACATCGGAAGCTACTGCGGGCGGCTCGAATATGTGCGGTTTTGGCAATGAGGCCAGCGATAAGCTGATCAATGACCTGCGCTCTGAGATGGATGAAGCTAAAAGGATAGAACTCTACAAGAAACTGCAGGCAGTGGTGCACGACGAAATACCATGCCTCTTTATGTTCTCTCCGCCAAACAGAATGGCTACCAACAAACGGTTTGAGGTGAAAAAATCCATGCTATACTCTCCAGGCTATCTTTACAATGAATTTAAGCTGATCAATAACGCGAATTAAGACCACCCAGACATGTTCGTTTACATCCTCAAGCGTCTTCTTTTTTTCATCCCCACGATACTGATTATTTCAGTATTGACTTTTGCGCTGAGCAAGATGACGCCGGGCGATCCCGTGCGCCTCGCACTCGGCAATCAGGATCAGGGCGAAGGAAGCGGAGGAGCCTCTGATAAGGTAGCCGGCGAGAAAGCCTATCTGGCCATGGCCGAATCGATGGGACTGAACCTGCCTGCTTTTTATTTTCAAATATCTAACAAAGCCACGCCTGATACGCTCTATAAGTATATCAGGAAGCCTGAGCGCGATAACCTGGAGCGCCTGATCAGTCAGTATGGCGACTGGCCACAGATAGAGCAGTACTTTGGTACTATCAGGTCGGTAGAGCTGGCCATGCTTGATGTGAAGCAGGACTCGACGACGTTTGAAAAAGGAAGGCTGATCAAGGACCGCTGCGCCAAGCTGCTCATGGAGTATAAGGACAAGAATATCTCACAATACATCGCCGATATCGTAGCTGCCTCAGATACGCTGCCTCAGATGGAGTCAGTACATGCGAAAGCAAAACAGCTCGACAATACCTATCTCGCGGTCAAAGCCTCCTCCACTCCGTCTAAAACCTATATCCCATCCATCAAATGGTATGGCCTGAACAATCAATATCACCGGTGGCTGTCGAACTTCGTCCACCTCGATTTCGGCTTCTCCTACGCGGATAAAAGGCCCGTATGGTCAAAGATGAAAGATGCACTGCCATGGACCATCTGGCTGAACCTCATCTCCATCATACTGTCCTACATCATCGCGATACCTATGGGTATCTCCAGCGCCCGCAATAAGGGCAGTATCGGTGACAGGATAGCGACTATTACCCTTTTTATCATGTACTCGCTTCCTTCCTTCTGGGTAGCGACGATGCTGATCATATTTTTCACCACACCGGAGTATGGCATGAACTTCTTCCCAAATTTCGGAGTAGGAGATGTGACGAGCGACATGGGTATGTGGGATGTATTTACAGAGCGTGCGGTGCATATGATATTGCCTGTGTTCTGTCTCACGTATGGTTCGCTGGCCTATCTGTCGCGCCAGATGCGTGGCGGCATCCTGAATGTATTTCGTCAGGACTATATCCGCACAGCCCGCGCCAAGGGACTCTCAGATAATAAAGTGGTCTGGAAGCATGCTTTCCGCAACTCGCTCATACCGATCATTACGATCTTTGCCAGCCTCTTTCCGGCGGCTATCAGTGGCTCCTTCATTATCGAGAATATATTCAGCATACCGGGCATGGGCCAGATGGCCTACATGGCGCTGGTGGGCAGAGACTACCCGGTAGTGTTTACGGTGATGATGTTTTCAGCTATTCTGACGCTGGTAGGCACTTTGATCTCGGATATATTATATGCAGCAGTAGACCCTCGGATATCTTTTGATAAATAAATGAAAAAAGAGATAAATATCGCCCCAAAAGACCAGAGCTACTGGGCCATCGTGCGCAGGCAGTTTCGCAAGAACCGCGCTGCCGTATGGTCTTTGCGGTTTCTCGCTGTATTGTTTCTGATCGGTATGTCGGCAGACTTTATCGCCAATGAGAAACCCTACTACTGCGAGATCAATGGTAAAAGTTATTTTCCTGTATTCACTGGTATAGGGGTAGATATGGGTATTGCCAGCTGGCCAAAAGAGCTATCTGCGGTGACCTGGCGCGATCTCAAGTATGATAAGGTCGTCTGGGCACCTATCCCTTATTATCCTGCTAATCTGGATACTAAAAACAACGATTTCGTCAGTCCGCTCGCTCAGCAGAATGTGCCATCTCCGCACTGGAAGCACTACCTCGGCACGGACAATCTGGGTCGGGATGTCCTCGCAGGCATGATACATGGCACGCGTATCGCTATGCTGGTGGGTGTCATCTCCATGTCTGTAGCGCTGCTCATCGGCCTCTTCTTTGGAGCGATGGCGGGATACTACGGAGATACGAGACTCAAGATGACGCGTATCGGCCTCGTGCTGAATGTCATCTTCCTCTTTGTTGCCTTCTATTATGCCTTCGGTGTACGGGGCTATACACTGTCAGATGCTATTGCTGTTTCGTTTTTTGGATTTATCGGTCAGTTTATCATCAGCCTGATCCTCTTCGTCCTCATCATGAGCGTACCAAATGCGATCAATAGCTATCTGAAGAAAAACTCGCGCGGAGGTACCCTCGTATCGATACCGGTAGATATACTCGTATCCCGCATTATAGAGATTCTGGAGTCGATACCATCCTTCCTGCTGATCCTGTCTATCGTGGCGATCGTGGAGAAGCCATCGGTGTATATAGTCATGGTCATCATCGGCTTCACGCGGTGGACGGGCATCGCCCGATATGTACGCGGCGAGCTGCTGAAGGTGCGCAGTCTCGAGTATGTAGAGGCCGCACAGGCATTGGGATTCCCGGAGTGGAGGATCATCCTGCGCCATACCCTGCCCAACTCACTGACACCTGTGCTCATCTCCGTTTCCTTTGGTATTGCATCGGCTATCCTCACAGAGTCGGGGCTCTCCTTTCTCGGGATCGGTGTACCGCCTGAGCAGGTCACCTGGGGTAGCATGCTCTCGCTGGCCCGTGGTTTTCCTCAGGCATGGTGGGTGGCGATCTTCCCGGGCTTTGCTATCTTTATCACTGTGACCATCTTTAACCTCATCGGAGATGGTCTGAATGACGCGCTCGATCCGAGGCTGAAGCAATAGGCTTCGTTTGTTTAGATCAGGATTTCAAGGAGGTTTTATGACCTTTTTACTTTTCTATTTGTTTCAACCTTAACCTTGCATTAACATCACATACGTATTTTTGCAGCAAATATTTTAAGCATGGAGATGAATGATTTTAAAATACTGCTGGTGGATGATGAACAGGATGTACTGGAGTTTATGAAGTACAATCTGGAGAAGGAAGGCTTCTGGGTATATACTGCTACCAACGGTGCCGACGGCATCCAGCTCGCCAAAAAAATCAAGCCTCACCTCATCGTGCTAGATCTCATGATGCCGGTCAAGGATGGCATCGCCACCTGCCGTGAGCTACGTGGCATGGACGAATTTAAACACACACTGATAACATTCCTGACGGCTCGCGATGAGGACTATTCGCAGATCGCTGGGTTTGAGTCCGGTGCCGATGACTATATCACCAAACCTATCAAGCCGAAGGTTTTCATCAGCAGGATCAATGCGCTTTTTCGCCGGCTGGAGGAGAAGGCCACACCAAATAATATCAAGGTCGCCAATATAGAGATCGACAAAGAGAAATACATCGTGATCAAGGAAGGCAAAGAGATCACCCTGCCGCGCAAGGAGTTTGAACTCCTGGGTCTGCTGGTGTCAAAGCCGGGACGAGTATTCAAGCGCGAAGAGATACTGAACAAAGTCTGGGGAAATGATACCATCGTAGGAGACCGTACCATAGATGTACACATCCGCAAACTCCGCGAGAAAATAGGAGAAGACCTATTTAAGACTATCAAAGGCATCGGTTACAAGTTTGATGCCTGAGTCTGGGCTATCGCTTTAGATCATCATTTGGGAAAATACCTGCAGGGATGGCGCGCGACAAAGCGTTAGCACCCTACTCTATCTACATATGCAGGTCATATGTGGGCAGTATAGTCTGCCCCGTTCTTTTTCCTTATTTTCGCCATCTCAAAAAATGATATGCCGGCCCGGGAGTGGGCTGTCAATGTCTCATTAAACCAAGACCATGTTCGAGCAAATAGAAAACCTCAGGGGTAAATATATAGAAACAGGCAAGGCCCTCTCCGATCCGGCCACGATGTCTGATATGAAGCGATTCACCCAGCTCAATAAAGAATATAAAGAGCTGGAGACCATCGTCGCCGTGTACGACCAGTATAAGCTCATCCTGTCCAATATCGATAACAACAAGAATATACTGGAGACGGAGAAAGACGAAGAGTTTCGCGATATGGCAAAGTCGGAGCTGCAGTCGCTGGAGAAAGAGAAGGAAGAGTACGAAACACGACTGAAATCCCTGCTCGTGCCCAAAGATCCGGAGGATGACAGGAATGTCTTTCTTGAGATACGCGGAGGTACAGGTGGTGATGAGGCCGCTATATTTGCCGGAGACCTGATGCGCATGTATACACGCTACTGCGAGGCGATAGGCTGGTCCGTCAGTATCGCCAATGCCAATGACAGCGCCGCAGGGGGATTCAAGGAAGTGGTGCTGGAGATCAAGGGAGAGAACGTGTACGGTAAACTGAAATTTGAGTCGGGCGTGCATCGCGTGCAGCGTATCCCCGAGACGGAAAATAAAGGACGCGTACATACCTCTGCGGCATCTGTGGCAGTGCTGCCCGAGGCAGAGGAGGTCGATGTGTATATCAATCCGGCGGATATCCGGATGGATGTATTTCGTGCATCAGGTGCAGGTGGCCAGCACGTCAATAGGACTGAATCAGCCGTGCGCCTCGTGCATATACCTACGAATACTGTGGTAGAGTGCCAGGCTGAACGCTCACAGCACAAAAACCGCGATATGGCTATGACCATGCTCAAGACGCGCATCTACGAGGCGGCAGTACGCAAACACGAAGATGCCATCGCCGCACGTCGCAAGACGCTCGTGAGCACAGGCGATCGCTCCGCCAAAATACGCACCTATAACTATCCCCAGGGCCGCGTGACAGACCACCGCATCAATATGTCTATATACAATCTGGAGGCTTTCATGAATGGTGATATCGCAGAGATGATGGAGGCGCTGGCGGTAGCCGAGCAGACTGAGAAGCTGAAGGAAAACAATCTGACTTAATCCCCAGGAGTCTTTGATATCAGGAGATAGAGATATGACACCAGCGCGTATATAGCATCGGCCTATATCACAAATGCACCATCGCGATAGATCAGCTCTCCATCGGCGATGATCTCGCCGCCGTTTTTCATATCGGTGATCATGTCCCAGTGCACGGCTGATTCGTTCTTGCCGCCGCATTGCTTGTATGACTGGCCTACGGCCATGTGGATGCTGCCGCCGATCTTTTCATCAAAGAGGATATTGCGCGAGGTACGCTGGATATTCATATTGGTGCCTACTGCTACCTCGCCCCACATACGGGCTCCCTCCACGGCAAATACCTTGTCAAGGATGTCCTGTCCCTTCTCGGCAGACCATTTGGTGATCAGGCCGTCTTTGACCTCGAGACGGACGCCCTCTACATCTTTGCCCATGTAGATGGTGGGATAGCTGAAGTAGGCCCAGCCATTTACGCTATCCTCCACCGGCGCGCTGAATACCTCTCCGCTCGGCATATTGGCCCGGCCATCAGAGTTGATCCAGGTGCGGCCCTTGACGGAGAATGTCATATCGATATTCGGGCCCTTATATTGTACGATGTCGGCCTTATTCAGGCGGTCGACGTAGGCTTGCTGCTTAGCACGGACTTCGAGCCATTTGGCCATCGGGTCCTCGTCATAGAGATAGCAGGACTGATAGACGAACTGCTCATACTCTGCGAGACTCATGCGTGCATCGTCTGCACCTGCCTGTGTCGGATACTGGCAGAGGCAGCGGCGCATAGCCCCGCTGCCCAGACGATCAAAGTATATCTTATTGAGCACTGCCTGAGATTGCTGGTAGAGCTTGTATTTCTGCTCATCGATGGGTTCGCGGTCCCCATCGCCGCGGGTGAAAGGCGCACGGATATTCAGATAGCAGTCAAACTGCTCGAAGGCGAGCTTCTTGAGCGGGTTGACCGCGGTGAGCTGGTGCTCCTGTCCATACTCGAGCACTAGATCGTTGAATCCATTGAGCTCAATATTGAAGTGGGGGATGCCGCCGGCTTTGTATATCTCCTTGGCCACCTCGAGCAACAGCGGCTCAGCGAGATAGGAAGCATTGATATAGACCTGATTGCCCTTTTCCACAGCTAGGCAATAATTCACGAGCAGCTTTGCATATTTTTCGATCAACTTTGACATGGACGCGATTTTGAAATCGAATATATTATAAAAGGGGCGGGGGACGAAGGACGAGGGGAAATTCTGCTGTCATTTATGATATTCATTTAATAACTGTTCATCCTAAAAAATCTTTTAATCCTGGTCTATGCTATTTACCACATTAAAAAAAGAATCCAGCC
>Ga0214192_1000665_pt1 | contig 20900 bp, 17 predicted proteins | sample TroBogEpilimnion_44_FD_153030 | JGI IMG/M metagenome (GOLD analysis project Ga0214192, IMG submission 153030) | Freshwater microbial communities from Trout Bog Lake, WI - 29JUL2008 epilimnion | ecosystem: Environmental > Aquatic > Freshwater > Lake > Epilimnion/Euphotic zone | place: Trout Bog... | reverse complement strand
ACATTCATTCTCAATGCCGGCCTGCATGTCCTGCGAGGCGACGATGAACCCGATCAGCTGGTCTTTGTCACCTTTCAAGTCTGCCAGCGATGCGAGAGGTCCGACGCCGGGGCGGTGATCCTCGCCAAAAGCAATTCCATGGACGTCATCAACGAACCCGTTTCCGTCATCATCCTTTCCATTCATTTCCTCGGCGGTGTTGGTCCATAATTGCTTCGGGTAGAGACTGGTGTCCACCCCGGAATCCCAGATGCCCACGACAACGGGGGTGGCTTTCATGTAGGTATGGAGGCGGACCAGCCTTGGGGTCCACAAATCGAGTGCTTCACCGGCATTCGCGTGCGAATCGATGATCTCACCGTAAACCTCGGCCATCAATGGCAGCGCATGGAGACCGTAATCAAGGGCGAATTTGGTGTTGATCAATCCGGCCAGGACTTCGCTGGGGACTCCGCCTTTGTTCGCCTCAATGATGGGATCCATCTGTGTGGAGAGCGAGCTTTCCACCAAGGTGCGGCTCAACATTTTGGCTTGCCCGCGAATGGCCACCAGCCTGTCCTTGATGGGGTCGAAGGGGAGCTTGGAGATGTTTTTGTGGAGTTCTGCCTTGAATGCGGCATCAAAGCGCGGGTCGCTCACGCTTCCGGCCGTTTTGAGAGCCTCGATTCGTGAACGAAGTCCAACGCCGCCCATGAGCTTTTCGGCCTCCTTGGTCTGAAGAGCGGTCGATTTGTCCGAGTAAATCAACGCGTTTTTCAAGTCACCCTTTACCAGATAGGAAATTTGCAGGAAATCGTAGTAAGCCCTGAGCGTGGATGGATCCTCAATTTTGTATTTTTGAAGGTCGCCCAGGGTGTCGGCAATACCTTGATCCAACAGCGCTTTGAACCTGGCCTCATCCGTGAGCAGGTCCAATGCCTTGCCGGTGATCTTGTAGGTGTGACGGGGCAGGTCATCCGCCGTTTTGACTGAGATGCGAGAATCCGTCTGCGCGGCGGCGTTGAGGGTGATGAACAAAGACATCGCCCATGAAAGGGCGAGCTTCCCGATACTAACTTTTTTCATTTGAATCTCCAGTTTTCGATGTTTTAGTTTTTGACAAATTTTTGGGGGCCCCGGATTTCCCGGGGCGTGCAGGGGAGGTTGATTTGGGTTTGCGTTCACCCGCGCCACGCTTGCGGGTCACGGGTGTGGCAACGATCAGGCTCATGTAAAGACGCCCCTCCCGCCGTTTCTTTCCGTCATCCATGAGCTGCTTCATGCGCCGGACCAGACCCCGGAATTCCTGAAAGGCGTCCTCGGTCAACCAGCTCAACTCATAGTTGATGGCGAGATTCCTCTTCTCAGGGCGGAACTCCAATTGGCGCGCCTTGGCGGAGTCCCGCACGGCGCGGGTCATGGCCTTGCAAAAGGAGTTGACCGTGCTGATGATGGCCTTGTTCTCATCCGCGCCGGTTGCATCCTGGAAATCGATGGAAAAATCATCCGCCACCACGTCGAACAACTGTTCCACGTTCCTTTCGCCTTTGCGGAAGCCTGCATCCACCACAAAGCCGGCTTTCTGCAATAGTTCAACATGCTTGTAGAGGGAATCCGCCGGGCGGCCTATGGCAGCGGCGATTTCAGCCGCGCTGCAGGGGCCGAGCAACCGCAAGGCTTCGACAATCTCCGCGCGGACCGGGGAGACAATCACGCACCACTCATCCGGTGAACGCACCATGTGACAGGGTTTCCGTTCCATATAAACACACATTAATAAACCGTTGTCTTTATGTCAATAAAATAAACGCTTGTAGTTTTATTTTGTTTGTGAGTTCGTCTGGCAAGTGTGGAAACTCGATCGCGAACGCTGGAATGGTTTCGCGCCAAGGTTCATTTCGAATGGGTCCTAAATTATTGCCATCTAGTAGAGCCTTGTACGCGACACAAATACCAATCTTGTGTTTAAGTTTTGTGGAAAAGAGGCCGTTATAAATTCTGATAAATGGAAAGTTGAAATCATGTTTTTGGAAAAGGCCATATGATGTTGACGGAGTTTTTTGAGACCGAATTGGTAACCAGCGAAAGCCCTGAATCCATTTCCGACTCCGTGGCGGATGTCGATTCCGGGTCCGAGGTTAAAGATCCCTCCGTCTCCGCTGCGGGTGAAACAAACCTCAGGGAGATACTGCAAAGGGTGGAAACGCTTTCAACCCAGATGTAAAGGCGCATGGACAACTCGATCAAGGAAATCACCAGCATTATTATTCAGACACGGATTTTGTCCCTGAACGCACAGATTGAGGCCGCCCTGGCGGGGAATCATGGGCGGGCATTTGCGGTTGTAGCCTCCGAGATGCGCGAGCTCTCCGAGAAAACCTCCCAGGAAGCCTCGAAACTCAAGGAGGAATCCCTTTCGGACGGTGAACAAATCACCCGTTCCCTCGCCACCTTGGGCAATGATATCCGGGGTACCCGATTGTCTGATTTGGCCATGACAAACATTGATATCATTGACCGCAATCTTTACGAACGCTCCTGCGATGTAAGGTGGTGGGCCACGGACAATAGCGTGGTGAATGCGCTTTCGGCGGGCACGGCGGCATCTTATGATTATGCCAGCAAACGTTTGGGGGTTATTCTGGATGCCTATACGGTTTATTATGACATCGTCCTGTGTGATCTGAAAGGCAACGTGGTTGCCAATGGCAGACCCTCCAAGTACAACAGCATCGGGTCAAGGCATGCGAATTCCGAATGGTTTAGATCCGCACTGGCCACTCGCAATGGATCTGAATTTGGTTTCCAATCCCTTCACCGAAACGAGTCCCTGGCCAATGGTTCACTCATACTGGTGTATTCCTGCACCGTGCGGGAAAAAGGGGAGGCCAATGGCAAGGTCCTGGGGGTGCTTGGAATCATTTTCAACTGGGAATCCCTGGCCCAGACGATAGTAAACAACACACCCATCAGCGCGGACGAAAAAGAATTTACGCGAATCTGCATCGTGGACAAGGATGCCAGGATACTGGCTGACACCTCAAACCGCATGCTCTCTGAAACTCTCCAGATACCCGGGCGTCAGGAGCTTTTTAAGATGAAAAAGGGGCAAATTTGTCGCACGATCAACGGTTGCAAATACCTCATAGCCCATGCATTTTCGCCGGGTTATGAAACTTATTCGACCGGTTTTCATTCGGTGATCATCCAGAAAGAGGAAACCGTCGAAAGCCAGAGTGTTTTGTCCCAGGATTTTTAAGATCAGGATTCATCCGGTTCGCGGCGGGATGTGTCCCGCTGTTCCTCCTATTGGATGGAGTATGCGGCAACCCTTCACTAATGCTGGAAGAAGGGTGATGCCAGCCAGGCTGCCGTTCCCAGAATATCGACCACATCATCGGCAGGGGATTCGTCTTCCTTCGGATGCCTTTCCCGGAGGCTGCTATAGTTCTCGCCGGATATTCTGTTATCCAGATGATAGATGTTACTTTGTGAGTTTGAATTGCGGGAGGACTGGCAGCCGGTGCAGGTCAGCAGGCCAATCGTGCACAGGCATGGGAAGGAAGGAAATGAATTCATAAGACCTTTAAATCCGATTTTAAACTGATCCTGAATGGAATGGTTTCCGGGATTCCATTCACCACCAAAAGACCGCCCCGGAGACGGTGCGCGGCGTCATCACATCAAACTTTCTCCATGCCGCGTGGCCGTCTTTGAAGCCCAAATTGCCTCCCGCCGGAACGAGCCCTTTGAGATGGGGGCTGGTGTGAGGGTAAACCACACCTTTCTGGCAAAAACCGCCTGCAATGGAATTGTAGTTGTTTTCCGGATGAGCAATCCCCGGCAGGCTGGCTCCAGCGCTCAGTGTGGCATCCGCCACCAGGACTCGTTCAGAAGCGGGATAACTCGCGGTGGTTCCCTGGTAAGTAATGGCCTCGGTTTGGAGGGTTTGGTTTTGATTAGTCGGGTTCAACAAACAAGCCGGGCCTGAAAACGCCAGTGCATAGCCGGTGATGTGGAAACCCACCGCCGTGGACCAGTTCCAAAGTGCTCCATTCGGATAAGTGCCCGATTCCGCAAAATTCTCCCAGTCCGTAAACCTCGGCTGGGTTCCCGGGCAATAGAACGACTTCTTGGTGAGGCCGGAAGCCAGCATGATTTGCGCCGCGGGATCCGGCAGATCCCACGCCCAACCGGTGCCGCCGGTCACCACCGGCAATTTATCCACGCTCTCGGCGGCATAAATATTGATGGCGACTTCCACCTGATGGATGTTGTTCAGGCACTGGGTTCGTATGGCTCTCTCCTTGGCCTTGCTCAGCGCTGGCAGCAGCAGTCCCGCCAGGATCGCGATGATGGCGATCACCACCAGCAGTTCGATCAGGGTGAAGCCCCGCCCGCCACCAGATTTGCTAGAATAGCTGCGTTTCATGGATGAATGAGTTTTCTCGCCACAAGACAGAGACTGACATTTCCCAAAGGGTTGAATCCCCACGACAGGGGTGGGAGTATTGGGTAATTTTCTACCTGCTCCCTGAAGTTTCAAGTCATTTTTCCAGTCCGCGCGGGATTTTAGGGAAGGGGTTGCCAACAACGACATATTTTGTGATCCCGATCGATGCGGTGAAAACCCGCCGGGCGGCGGTGCTTTTGCCTTTGGGCTTCGTTGGTTTGCTCCTTACAGCCCGCTGTGCGGATGCGCGGAACAATCCGCCTCGCCCAATGCTAAAATCCCCAGCCGCAGCATCCCTCGCAATTTTCAGACAGTCTCTTAGAATAAAAACGGATTCAAAAATGGTTTTGGCCCATCATTACGGGACTGGAACAATTTGATCCGTGTTGCTTCATCCGTGGCCAAATATTGAAGCTCCAAAACCGCTACTCCTTCGCCTCGCGGACGATTCCCAGCTTGTCCATGAGTTCATAAAGCGTGGGTCGGCTGACGCCCAACTCGGCGGCGACGGAGGTGATTTTGCCGGAGTGTTTGCGCAGGGCGATCTGAACCATCTCGCGTTCCAGGGTCTCGCGCGCGTCTTTTAAGGTGCTGGTTTGAGGGCTGGTCATGACATCCCCAAGCTCAAGGTCGGCTGCGGAAAGGCGTTTGCCTTCGGCCATGATGACGGCACGGCGCACCCGGTTTTCCAATTCACGGACGTTCCCCGGCCATTTGTAGTGGATCATGGCGCGCAGGGCTTCCTGGCTGAAGAGCAGTCCAGACTTGCCGTTGAGCGAACCAAACCGTTGCAGGAAGGATTTGCCCAGAAGCTCGATGTCCGTCTCGCGATCCCGTAATGGCGGCAGGACAATCTGCACCACGGCGAGTCGATAGAAAAGGTCCTCGCGAAACTTGCCTTCCGCCATGAACTTTTTCAGGTCCACGTTGGTGGCGGCGATGACGCGGGCATCGATCTGCAGTTGCTGGCGACCGCCCACGCGTTCAATGGTTTTCTGCTGGAGAAACCGTAACAACTTCACCTGGATGGGCAGGGGGACATCGCCAATTTCGTCGAGGAACAAGGTGCCTCCCGCGGCGGATTCAATGCGGCCCTTGACCTGCGAGGTTGCCCCTGTGAAAGCACCTTTTTCGTGTCCGAACAGTTCGCTTTCAAGAAGGGTTTCCGGAATGGCACTGCAATTGATGGCGATGAAGGGGCCCTTGCTGCGATCACTGCGATTGTGGATGGCGGCGGCGACGAGTTCCTTGCCGGTTCCGCTTTCGCCGAGAATGAGAACAGGAACCTCGGCGGTGGCCACCTTGCGGACGGACTCGAAGACGTTGTTCATCTTTGAGCAGGTGCCGATGATGCCCTCAAAGCCCTGGGCCTCGCCTTGGAGCTTTTTCTGCATGTGCTGGTATTCACGCTCCAGCTCGGCCACGTGAAAGCATCGTTTGAGAAGGAGCTTGAGCTCCTCGAGATCGACGGGTTTGGTCAGAAAATCATAAGCGCCGTTGCCGATGGCTTCGAGGGAGCGCTGTTTTTCGCCCTGACCCGATACAATGACAATCTTGGTGGCGGGTTCGATGGCCAACAGCTCGGCCAGCGTGGCCATGCCTTCGAGCGCGTTGGCGGGCTGGGGTGGAAGCCCGAGATCCAGCAACACGACCAGGGGTTTTTCCTGTCGGAAGACGCTCACCGCGGTCGGGCGATCCTGGGCGAGGAGAATCTCGTAATCCTCCGTCAACGCCCAGCGCATCTGCGTGCGTATCTCCTCATCATCGTCCACGATTAAAAGTTTGGCCTTAGTCATTTTTTTATTATCGGAAGAAGTACCCGGAATGTTGCGCCCATATCGGGTTCACTTTCAACCTCAATCCTACCGCCATGGGCTTCCACGATCATTTTGCTTTGGAACATTCCAATGCCGAGACCCGCTTTCTTGGTGGTTTGGAACGGGCGGAACAAGGAGCGATTGAGAAATTCCGAGGTCATTCCGCATCCGTTGTCGGAGACGCTCAAGACCGCCCAGGAATGAATCTGGCCGGTTTGCAGGCGCAACTGGCCGCCCGGCTTGGGCACCGCTTCCAGGGAATTGAGAATCAAATTGGTGATTACTTTGTGCAATTGCTCGGGGTCCAGCAGGATTTTGGGCAGGGTGTGAAAATCCTTGATGACTTCCACATCCATGGCGCCCTTGTGAACAGCCAGCGCCTTTTCCACCTGTTCATTCAGATCCGCCTCCACGCGTTTGATCTCTAGTCCCTGCCGGAGCAAACTCAGTCGGCTGATGAGGCTGTTGATGTGGTTGACGGTCTTGGAGACGCCGCGCAAGGCGTCCTCGCGAAAAGCCGGATCATTGAAATGAACGGGCAGGTTCTTCAACATCAACCCCAGCGTGGAGGCGGTGTTCTTGAGATCGTGCACGAAGAAGGTGGACATGGTCTGGAATGCTTCCATTTCCTTCACCTGCATCAATTTGCCGGAGAGTTGGAGATTGCGCAAACTGGCGGCCACCTGGTCGCCCACGCATTTGAGGAGATCCAGATCCTGGTGCAGGAACGCCGTGCCGCCCACGCGATCGCCGAGCGTCATCAAGCCCAGCACCTCGCCGCCCACGGTCATCGGCACGCACACGCGGCTGCCGCCCTTGCGAAATTCATCGGGATGCGCGCGACGCAACGCCGGGGCCCAGGTTTCCTCGGTGGAATCAATGTCAACCGGCTCGTGATGGCTCTGCAGGGCCCGGACCACGGCGCGGGCCTCGGCATCCCGGGGACTCAACTCCGCCCCCTTGGTTTCGGTAAGGGAGGTGGACGCGGCAAACCGGAGTTTCTCCTCCTTTTCATCCACCAGCCAGATGGTCACGGAAAGCACCTGAAAAATCTCAGCCACCAGTTTGACGGTGTCCATGCACAACTCCCGCTGGTCAAGACGCGAGGCTGTGCATTCTGTGAACTGCCGCCACACGGTGCGGTAGTCATACATGGGGCGCTGAAAATTGCGGCTGACGAATTTCTTCGTGGACATGCGCACACGGTCGGACATCAGCATCACGGTCAGTCCCACCAACCCCACCAGTAGAATCAGGGCCTTGAGCACAAACCCGGCATCGGGCCCCAGGAAATGCATGATGTCCGCCAGCACACCGAGGATCACGAGGTAAATTCCCGCCAGCAGGAGGATGAGCGAATTGTGGATGACGGAATGGGACGGGTAGAGATTGACGTCGAAATGGCCCGTCCGCGCCAGAGCCCGGAGGATCAGGGGGCAGGCGACAATCAAAGCCCCTGCGAGCAGGCCGTCCACCTGGGGGTCGATGCGGAAATACAAAAGCGCCAGGGTGCCGGCATAGGCACGGGCAAGCAACAACAAACCTGCGCCGATGACCATGTATTTGATCCTCCAGCGCAGCAGGCCCACCGAACTGCGGAAGGTGCGTTCAAGATTCATCATCACCATGAGCGAACCCAGGAGCAAAAAGACCTCCAGAGCCACGCCCCATTGGGTGAGTGCGATGCCGGTTCCTGGAAATTTGAGGGGGTTGACGAGGTTTTGACCGAAGATCAGGGCAGTTCCCACCGGCAGAGCGAACGCTCCGATAAGGGTGGCACGCCAGCGCATTAGAAATTCACGACTGTTGCCACGCGCGTAAGTGAGCCCGAACAAAAGCCATGTGCCCGGGATAAATGAAGAGGTCAACAAGCTTCTACTGATCCAGGCGACTTGACCCTCTGGAGCGGATGCACTGAGAGCCAGGTAAATGCAGATACGTTCGAGCACCAGTGCAGACATTCCAGCCGCAAAGGACCAGCGTGAAATGGAAAGGCGGGCGCGAACAGCCACGCCCAGCGCCAGCAAACCGCCCAGAACGGCGGCGACCAGCGATAGGAGGGCGGCGGTGCTTAGGCTGACATTCATTTTGCCGGAATCATCCGGGACCTATGTGGTTTTAATCAGCCGCAGAGGTGCCCATGAGTTGATCCTGTCTTAGATTAACGGCAAAATCACGAAAAAACCGAAGTCCTTGTCCCTGAACCGGATTCCACGAACGCCGCTCATGGATGGAAAGAGTTCGCGCAGTCAGCTTTCAAAAAATAATCAAACATTCAACCGTGAAACTTGATTTTTGATCCGGAAAGTGGTTATGTAATTTCTTAATGAAGGAGGCAGTTCAGCAGATCGAGACGCGCAAGGACATTCTCATTGCCGATGATGAGAAACCTATTCTGCGTCTATTGGACTACAACCTGGGAAAACGGGGATACAACGTCATCACGGCGTCTGATGGCAAAGAAGCCCTGGAGGCCGTTACGGATGATCTGAAATGTGCCTTGATCGACCTAAAGATGCCGGAATTGGACGGCATTGAGCTGCTGACACTGATCAAGAAAACCAACCCGGATCTGCCGGTGATTGTCATGTCGGCGGTGGGTCAGGTGAAAGATGCGGTTCTGGCCATGAAGAAGGGGGCATTTGAGTACATCACCAAACCTTTTGACCTGGATGAACTGTTCCTGCTGACGGAAACCGCCGTGCGTTACGGGGAAGCCTTGAGCGAAAACCGGGGGTTTCGCGGGATCGATTCCCGTCCGGTGCACCCGCAGGAACTGGTTGGCAATTCCGCGGTCATGGAGAAGTTGCGGGAGCAATGCCAGGCGGTGGCCTCGCTCGATTCCACCGTCCTGATCAACGGGGAAAGTGGCGTGGGAAAAGGGGTCCTGGCGAGGGCGATTCATCAGGCCAGCAAACGAAATGCAGAGACGTTCCTGACCGTGAGTTGCCCGGCGTTACCCACGGAATTATTGGAATCAGAATTGTTTGGTCATGAAAAAGGGGCGTTCACGGGAGCCCACCAGCGCCGGGTGGGCCGCTTTGAATTGGTGGGCGAAGGCACCCTTTTTCTGGATGAAATCGGAGATCTTCCGCTCTCGCTTCAGGCAAAACTATTGAACGTGCTACAGGACCGGGAATTCACGCGGGTTGGCGGAACCAAATTGATCAAGACCCGGTTCCGGCTCATCGCCGCCACCAATGTGGATATTCAGGAAAAAATCCAGCAAAAGGAATTTCGCGAAGACCTCTATTACCGCCTGAATGTGATCAATATGCTGGTTCCCCCGCTACGGGATCGGCTTGAGGATCTTCCGTTGCTCGTCACCCATATTTTATCGAAGATTTCACAGGCCAGAAATATTCCCGGACTGGGGATGGCGGACGAAACCATGGGTGTTCTGGCAGGGTACTCGTGGCCGGGGAACGTCAGGGAATTGGAGAACACCATCGAAAGAGCCTCCGCATTTTGCAGGAATTCACAAATTTTACCGGAGGATCTACCGCCGGAATTGAAGAACGCCACACTGTTCTCAACAGGGCGGAACTGCCCTGAGAAACAGTTCCAGCAATGGGGTTCCATGAGCCTGGAGGAATTGGAGCGCATCGCGATCATCCAGACGCTGGAATCCTGCGGTGGCAACAAGGCGGCGGCGGCGAGAAGCCTGGGGATCACGGAGAAATCCATTTACAACAAGATGGCCCGCCTCGGCCTGAAGAAACCCAAAACCTCAATCCAAAACTAAAGATTAACTTCATATGTATGGCTTGGTGAACAGGGCGGTGCAGGAACTCGTGATCAAAAACTTCGGGGAAGATGTCTGGCACCAGGTCTGCCGGAAGGCGGGGGTTGAGGTTGATTTGTTCATCAGTAATGAATCATACGATGACTCCATTACTTACGATCTTGTAGCCGCAACCAGTGAAATCACAGGACTCTCCGCAGGCAAGATACTTTATGATTTTGGCGAACATTGGATCATTCACACGGGACACAAAGGTTATGGCGCCCTGATGGAAGCCGGGGGAAAATCCTTTTCAGAATTTCTGATCAACCTTCCAAACTTTCACACCCGGGTGGTCATGATATTTCCGAAACTGCGCCCTCCGGAATTTGCCGTGTCGGAGGTCGCCGGGAATTCCCTTTGTCTCCATTACCATAGTGAGCGTGTCGGCTTGACAGACTTTGTGAAAGGACTCATCCATGGGTTGGGAAACAAATTCAAGGTCTCCACGCGTGCGACGCTGATTGCCAGCAAGTCAGACGGGGCGGATCACGACGTCTTTCTGGTGGAATGGTGGGAGGAATGAACCCTCAAGAAGTGGCATTGGATGCGGCGGAATTGAATCAGGTTTATCCCTACTATTTCGCCTTGGATCCGGCGTGCCGCATCGTAGGCACAGGCTCCAAACTGGAGAAGGTCTGTCCGGGAATGAAAGCGGGCCTGACGGCGGGTTCCTTGTTCGAAGTACAGCGCCCCCGGATGACCTTCACGGCCGGCTCCATTCGGCGCCAGCTCTCGCAATTGATTCTACTCCGTTGCACGGGAAGTGGTGTGAGCCTGAGGGGCCAGTTTCTGGAAATGAAACGCAAACATCTATTTCTCTTCATCGGCTCGCCGTGGTTCACGGATGTCAAGGCGGTGCAGAATGCCGGCCTCGGCTTTGGTGACTTTGCCGTGCACGATCCCGTGATGGAGCAACTGCTGGTGCTCCAGTTGCAGAACCTTTCCGTGGAGGAACTCAAGCAGCTCTCGGAAAAATTGCTGTCGCAAAAACGGGATCTGGCCGCCGCCAATGCCGCGCTGGAGCAAAAGAACCGGTCCCTGCTGGCTGCGGAAGCCCTGATGAGGGCGGACCAGGAAAAAATCCGGCTTTTGAGCATGGTGGCTTCACGGACGGATAACTCGGTGCTCATCACCGACAGCAATGGATGCATTCAATGGGTGAATGAGGCGTTCACCCGCACCACGGGATATACATTGCAGGAGGTGGCGGGTAAACGACCTCACTCCATTCTGCACGGACCTGAAACAGATCCCGAGGCAGCGGATTACGTGAGAAATTGCATCCGTGAGCAGCGGCCTTTCCGCCTGGAAGTCATCAACTACAACAAAACCGGCCTGAAGTATTGGACCCAAATCGATGCCCAACCTTTGTTTAACGACGCCGGTGTGCTTCAGAATTATCTGGAGGTGCAAAATGACATCACCAATCAAAAGCTTTATGTGGAGCTGCTCCGCAATGAAAAAGAACTGCTTTCCGCCACCCTGCACAGCATGCACGACGGGGTTGTTGTTCTGGATGAGTCTGGCAGGATCAAAATGTTGAATCCCGCCGCATCACTTTTTTTCGGATGGTCCCATCATGATGCGAACATGGAGCGGATTCAGGATGTGGTCGGAACCTCCACCGAAGCCGGAAGCAAGCTGGCACGGTTGCTGGATGAGTGCCACGAAAGGGCACAGCAAAATGCCTCCCCATTTTCCGTGATGGACGGATTTTCCCTCCGCTCCGCCAAGGGCGAGACGAGAGCCATACGTGCCTCGGTGGCTCCCCTCACGGGCCCCAAAGGCCTGCCCGGCGGAGCCATCATTTTTCTAAGGGACGTCACCAGGGAAAAGGAAAGTGAACGGGTGAAGGAAGATTTTATCCATTCGGTTTCGCATGAACTGCACACCCCCATCGCCGCCATTCAGGGGTTCGTCTCCACCCTGTTGAAAGAGCCGGAAATGCCCGCCGGTTTGCGTTTGGAATTCCTCAACATCGTGGACCAGCAATCCAGCCGGTTGAAACAGCTGGTCGACAACATCCTCCAGGTTTCAAAAGTCGAGTCCGGGATAGCCGCCCAGGATGACCTCCAGGCGGATCTTTATTCGGTGGTCTTGAGTAGCGTTCAGGAAGTGCAGAGTTTGCTCCAGGCCCGGTCCATTGTATTAAAGAGTGATTTGTCCAGGCCCGGGTTATGGTTCTATGGGGATCCCGTGGTTCTGCAATCCATCAGCACCAATCTGCTCACCAATGCGATCAAGTTTTCACCGGAACAATCCACCGTTGAATTGGAGCTGAGGAGGGACGGCGGGCAATTCATCATTCAAGTCCGGGATCATGGTGTGGGAATCGCCCCCGAAAAAATCCAGATGATCTTCCAAAAATTCGCCCGTATCTCCAACCAAACCAACAGGGCCTCGGGAACCGGGCTTGGCCTGTTCATCGTGAACAATATCGTTGCCCGCTACAAAGGCCGGATTGAGGTGGAAAGCTCCCTGGGTAGGGGATCGTGCTTTCGAGTTTATCTTCCAGACAACCTGCAATCGTTCACCAGGGAGACGCGATCCGAAACCGTCCAGCCGGCGACAATGGGTGAGAAAGATGCAATCAACGGGCTCCCATCCTGAATATTGCGATTTGCCAAAAGTGAGCCGCGGATAATCAAGAAATGGGGGAAAATAGGCATTCTCCCCTCTCATTCTGCGTGCAAGAAGCTTGAGCGTGGGGCTTAAGTCTGATACAGTCAGGCTCATGGTGCTTCATATCAGGAAGAGAGTGCTGGCAGTCGTGAGGGGCAAATTCCATGCCTCCGGAATCAACTCCATTCTTGCGATCCTCGGAATCCTTTTCTTGCTGAATCGTCCGGCGGCGGCCCAAAGCATTCGCTTGCCCTGGAGCGGTTATTGCCATGATGCCCAACACTCCTCGCAATCCGCCGTCGCCTCACAACCCCTTTCCCGGATTCTCTGGGAGACGCCTGTGGACCTGGATCCGCAATATTGGACAGGCGAGTTGTTGATTCATTACGGCTGCCCGCTGATCACCCGTTCCAATACGATCATTGTGCCGGTAAAAACAGGGGCGTATGGAGATTTCCAGGTCGAGGCTCATTCCGCCACCACCGGAGCCCCGAGATGGATTTTGACCACGGACTACATTCTGCCGGCGCATGATTGGACCCCCGGTTTTTCACCCGCACTGACGCCAAAGAACCGCCTCTATTTCCCCGGTGGCGGCGGCACGGTGTTTTATTGCGACACCCCGGACACCACCAATGCGACTCCCTCCGTGGGCAGACTCGCGTTTTATGGGATGACAAATTTTCTGGCCGCCAGCAACACCTACTTAAACAACGTGCTGATTGACACCCCGATTGCATCGGATCGCTATGGGAACATTTATTTTGGCTTCGTCGTGACCGGTGCCAACCCTGCCAATCTCAGCGGCGGCCTGGCGCGAATTGGCTATGACGGCACCGGCTCCTGGATTGCTGCGAGCAATCTGGCGTCGGACAGCTCGATGTTGAAAGTGGCCATGAATTGTTCCCCGGCGCTTTCCCAGGATCATCGCACTGTGTACGTGGCCGTGAATGACGTTATGCCGGGTGGCAACACCTTTTCGGCACACGGCTATCTGGTGGCTGCGGATGCCCGGACATTGGTTCCCACCCATCATATCGCCTTGCAGGATCCCAACTACCCCGGCTCTCCGAGTGACGTAAATGATGACGGCACCTCTTCACCCACCATCGGGCCGGATGGGGATGTGTTTTACGGGGTTCTGGAGAATCCCATTTATTATAACAATGACAGGGGCTGGCTGTTGCATTTTGACGCCAATCTCACCACCAACAAATTTCCCGGTGCTTTTGGTTGGGACGACACCGCCTCCGTCCTGCCCGCTTCCATAGTGCCATCGTATCACGGCACCTCAAAATACCTTTTGATGACCAAGTATAATAATTATGCCGACCCGCCCTTGAATGGTAATGGAGTCAACAAGATCGCCATACTGGATCCCTCCGCTTCCCAGATCGATCCGGTAACCGGTGGAACCGTCATGAAAGAGGTATTGACCATCGCAGGGCCCACGCCCGATCCGAAGTACCGCAATGCCCAGCATCCCAACGCGGTTCGCGAATGGTGCATCAACACAGCCGCCGTTGATATCTTCGGCAAATGCGTGCTGGCCAACTGCGAGGATGGAAATATCTATCGATGGGATCTGACCTCCAATACCTTCACCCAAACCAACACCCTGCTCGCAGGGGGGATTGGCGAGGCATATACACCCACCCTGATTGGCGTCGGCGGAATCGTTTACGCCATCAACAACGCGACACTGTTCGCCCTGGGTAAATGATGAAAACGGCGATCCCCAAAACACTTTTCCTCATTGCCTGCCTTCTCAGCGCGGTGACTGTCAAAGCGCAGCTGGCCTTTGGTATTCCGTTGGCGTCCCTATCAACCAATGGCTCCAGTCTGGTGCCGGTGATTGGTTCGCTCACCAACCTCAACAGCTCGAACAGTTTATTCCTGAACGGTATTCAAGTGGGAGTCGGCAATAATCCTTCAAATCTGGTTTCCGGTGATACCAACGCTTTTTTTGGAAACGTGCCGGGTATTCTATTGCCGGGGGAAGCCTATCAGGATGTTTTCCTGAATCTTGCCATTGATCCCGCGACTCCGCCGGGGACCTATCCCGTCACAGTGACGCTTCTGGGCGGCGTCGACATGACTTCCACCAATGTGCTGGGGACCAGCGGGTTCAACCTGGTTCTGGGTTCACCCAGGCTGTCGATTGCGGCTTCAGGCACCAATGCGGTCTTTGGTTGGTCCGCCCCGCCCGGTGGATTTCACCTGCAATCCACCACGAACCTGGTTCCGGGCGATTGGAAGAATGAAACCGACACCGCGCCCACCGGCACCAGCCAGATTCAACAAATCCTGCCTGCACCGGGTGCGGTAAAATATTTCCGCTTACAATACCCGTGAGGGAAATTTCCCCGGCTTCGCCAATTTGTTTCATGGGTTTTCGGGGGAAAAATATTGCACTCAGACCTTGAATTTGTTCCAAATGAGGCATGACAGCCAAAATCAAGAACGGACAATTTAACGATATCTCGAAAATCACCTACGCCGGACCGGCGTCACGTGATCCACTTTCCTTCAAGCACTACAATCCCGATGAAATCGTGGAGGGCAAAAGCATGCGCGATCATCTGCGTTTTGCCGTGGTTTACTGGCACACCTTCCGCGGAACCGGATCCGATGCCTTTGGTGCAGGCACCATGCAACGCCCCTGGGATGACGGATCCAATTCGGTTTCCAACGCCCAGAACCGCGCGCGCATTGCGTTTGATTTCATCCAGCGCCTGGATGCGCCCTATTATGCGTTCCATGACCGCGATGTGGCTCCGGAAGGCCGCACACTGGCTGAGTCCCACAAGAATCTGGACGCCGTGGTCAAGGTGCTGGAGGAGGAGCAGAAGCGCACCGGCATCAAGTTGCTTTGGGGCACTGCCAACCTGTTCAGCAATCCCCGCTACGTCCATGGTGCCGCCACCAGCTGCAACGCGGATGTCTTTGCCTACGCTGCGGCGCAGGTGAAAAAGGCGATGGAAGTGACCCATGAACTCGGCGGCGAAGGTTACACTTTCTGGGGCGGTCGCGAAGGTTACTCCACCTTGCTTAACACCGACATGAAGCGCGAGCAGGAGCAATTGGCCCGCTTGCTGCACATGGCGGTGGATTACAAGAAAAAGATCGGTTTCAAAGGCCAGTTTTACATTGAACCCAAGCCCAAAGAACCCACCAAGCACCAGTATGATTCCGATGCCGCGGCCTGCCTGAACTTCCTGCGCGAATTCGATCTGCTCAAGGATTTCAAGCTCAACCTGGAAACCAATCACGCCACGCTCGCGGGTCATACCATGCAGCATGAGCTGGAAGTCGCCGGTGCCGCCAATGCCCTCGGTTCGATCGACGCCAACACGGGTGATGAATTGATCGGCTGGGATACGGACCAGTTCCCCACAAGCATCTACCTCACCGCCTACACCATGCTTTCCGTCCTTAAATACGGCGGATTCACAACCGGCGGCGTGAACTTTGATGCCAAGGTGCGCCGCGAGAGCTTTGAGCCGATTGACCTTTTCTACGCGCACATCGGCGGCATGGACGCCTTTGCCCGCGGCCTTAAGATTGCAGCCGCCATTCGCAAGGACGGTCGCCTGGATAAATTCGTGAAGAACCGCTATGCCTCTTGGGATTCCGGTATCGGAGCGAAGATCACATCTGGCAAAGCCACCTTCGGGGAATTGGAGACTTACATGCTCAAGAAGGGTGAAGTTGCCCCCAACATCAGCGGACGCCAGGAATTCCTGGAAAACCTGATCAACGAATTCATCTAAGCAAAACGATCGATCCGTCAGGACTTTCGATACAGGCGGGAATTATCCGTAACCGGGTAATTCCCGCTCCTGCTTTTAGCGGGGAAAGCGCATTGGCAAAACCAAAAGCGACTCCTGTTTCACAGGAACTCGTGATTCAGCAACGAACCATGGGACTTAGCGTCCTTTTTCCGGAGTAAACTCGATTCCGCGATAGATGATTTTTTCGCTGGGCGCCTGCGCAATGGTTTCCACGGTTGCCGTGGCACTTGTGTCCACGATACGCACAACGCGATTGGAATTGACCGAGCCATTGTAGCCTTCGGTGGTGGTGGCGTAAATGATCGGGTCGGTTCCGCTGAAATCCACCGCCACTCCAAAGCAGCCGACGGGATGGGGTTTGTCCGTGGGAATAACCCGGGGAATGGCAAAATTATAGGCCATTTTCCAGGCTCCGTTGGTTTTGACATATTTTTGAATTCCAGCATCTGTATCCGCGAGATAGGCGATGGTTTTGTTGGTATTCATGTCAAAGCCCGCAATCTTGGTGTAAGGCGCTGTTACGGGAACCACCAGTTCAATGGTCGCATCCTTTTTCACAGGCAGTGCGGCGGCACTGCCGGATTTGTCCACAAAGCGATAAATACCGGCCAGTTTGTCCTCGGCAATCGCGTCCGGCCCATTCAACGTGGCATACAATGCGTTGTTGATAATCTTCATGGCGCGGGTATTGACCACCAAATCAAAATTCTGTTTGTTCTTGTTTTCAGCCGGGCTGAGATAAAAGGTTGCCCCTGCGTTTCCGCAATTCCAGAAGTGATTGTTTCCATCCGTCACAGCTCCGCGCGGATTCATCTTTTCCACTTTGTCATGCAATTGATAGAGCAGGACACTGGTTGAGCCCGAAGCATCCACGGAACAGATGCTGCGCTGAATTTCCAGCAAGGCAGGTGTTCCGGTCCTGGCCAGCAGATCCACGCCGCCATAACCGGCAAACGTCAGGATGCGATGGTCCGCCGAGCGGGCCAAGCCGCCCTCGGTCGCTGCATGACCATTGAAAAAGAAAGCATTTGCTCCGTTTGTGGGTATGGCCACCGTTAGCGTGGGTGCGGCGTTGGAGATTTTGGGATCAAACTGGTCAACAAATATGGGGGATTGTTTCAAATGCGGATCCAGATCGCCATTTCCTGCGCGGAGTACTGCAATCTGACCGGGAAGAAAACCGGTGTTCTGAGCCTGGGCTATGCCCACTACTGACGCAGCGACGAGCAGCGCCGACAAAATCGTTATTTTCATAGATTGGGTTGGACTCCGTCAAATTCTAAAATTTAATCGGAACCGGGCACATCGGGTCAGGGTGGCCGCCAGGTTTTTCCCGATGGCTTTTCAACCGACATCGAAGCGCTGGCTGAATTTTGTTCCCTTGCAACAGGTTTGCAAGGCATTTTCGGACTACCCACGGTCTTTCTTTGCACGGAAACCTAAATGTAACAGGATTGACACATTGGGAGCGGATGCAGTTTCAGGAAAACGGAATTGTGACCTTTGAAAACCGTTGAATTGTTGCGGCTTAGCGCGCCAGATCGAACCCCTGCAATCCATTCAGAGTCCAATCGAAGTTGTACACCGGATCCGAGCCGTTGTAAGAGGACGGGACAAGTTGGGACCAGGATGGAAACTGGCTGTGGCCGTCCACAAATAACAACGAGAATCCCTTGTTTCCATGGGCACCATAATTGATGGCAGGGGCCATGATATTGAAATACTGGTGCGGCACGCTGGCAAAACAGGAGCGCATCACTTTCTGTGTGGGAAGTTTGACTTCGCTCATTTTCCTTTGCGTCAGTTTGCTGGCGTCGTCCGTGTTATAAAACAGGAAGTAGTAATAATAACTGCATGGGAACGGCAACTGGTTAGTGGCCAGTCCCAGCATCGGCGTGATCTGCATGTTCCACGGCCCTTTATCTGCCGGGCACAAGTAAAAGCTGCGGTTGTTGGTGCTGATGTAGGGGCCGGTGAGGGTCATCACATCAATAAAAGGCATCTGCGGCCAGGGGCGCCCGGAAAATGGGAACTGATCATTGAAGTCGGATACGTAGAGGAGATTGACAATGCCCAATTGGTGAAGGTTGGACAGACAGTTGGCCAGCAGAGCCTTTTTCTTGGCATTGGCCAGTGCCGGTAACAACAGGCCTGCCAGAATCGCGATGATGGCAATCACCACGAGCAGTTCGATCAAGGTAAAGCCGCGTTTTCGGAACAAGCCCACCGGATTCGCAGATGTATGTTGGTCGGACATGGAATAAAAGTCCTGCTTTATTGGGCATTGTTGCATTCCAATCAATTCTCAATCCAACGCGAACACGCTGGAGGAGTTCTAGTACTGTTGATCAAAGGTGGCTGCTGCCGCGGGATCGTCCGTCCACGAGCTCACAGCATCCCCTTCCTTGCCGTCGTGGGCAAGATCGTCGTTGTTCCAGCGACGACGCCAGGTTGAGTTGGAGGTGCTGACGATGTCCTGGCGCTTGCCTCCGTCGCAATGACCATCTGCGAAGACAAAGTTAACACGGCCGGAATGGCGGTTGGAGGGCCACTGACTATGGCCGGGACTGTCATCTGTGGGATCCAGGTTGGCATCGAAGCTGATCAAGCCCGCGTTCGGCGTGGCTCTGACGTCGCCGACCATAAGGAAATCAGAAGGCCTGGTCACCATCGATTCTTTGATATCACTCAAAGCCCCTGCGGAAATATCTCCCCCCGTTCCCAAATGCGGGTTGTGCCCGATATCCAATCCCCAATCATTTACACCCATGGAAAACCGGGAGTTGGAAGTGACGGCATTAATATCTGACTGACCTGTTTCAGCAATCCCACCGAGTGTGGTGTTGAAATTCCTGTCCCACCAACTATTGGGTGGCGCTGCGGGACATGAGAACGCTTTTCGGTTCCCCCCCATGTTGGCAAAGGTGCGGGTCATCCAGACATAGGTGTAAGCACTGCCAAAATAGCCCCCGCTGCCGGGATAATACTTGAAATCATTGATGTAGTTGACGTAGGCGATGCCGATCTGTCTTAGGTTGCTGACGCACGAGATCTGCTTGGCCTTGGCCTTGGCCTTGCTTAACGCCGGAAGAAGCAGTCCCGCCAGAATGGCGATGATGGCAATGACCACCAGAAGTTCAATCAACGTGAAAGCACGTTTTCTCGGGGTATGTTCAAGCACGGAATTTCCGGGATGAATCAATGAAGGGGCCATATGTGACAATATTGTAACCCCCTTCCCGGGGTCGAATCAATTTCTTTCTCCCAGAGCCTGTTTGAAAATTCCGGGGGGGTCTGTTTTCGCGGGACAGGCCAGGGCGGCGGTGCTTTTGCCTTTGGGCTTCGTTGGTTTGTTCCTTACAGCCCGCTGTGGGGATGCGCGGAACAATCCGCCTCGCCCTAAGCCAAAATCCCCAGCCGCAGCACCATTCGCAATTTTCAAACAGGCTCTAACGACAAATTCTTTGAGCCGCTTAAGTTGCGGGAACGTAGCGTTGCAAATAACCAGCCAGAAAGAGAAGAGCCAGAAAGATCGCCGCCATTTGGCGATTCATATCCACCAGTGCCAGCATGTCCACCAAAACAATGCCCGCCAGCAGTCCCGAGACAGCGCGGCCCACGTTCATCTCGGATTTTTGCCAGACATAGCGAAGGGATTTGACGATCCAAAGGATCAGCGCCACCGACAGCATGATGGCACCACGATGATTTGCACCTGAATCCATGAACAACGCCAGTCCCACTGGTGCCAGCAATAAAAGGCAGGGCCAGTAACTGATTTTCACGCCCGTGCTTTCCTTCTTGGCAAGGAAACTCAGGCCCACCACATACAACGCCAGAGCCAGACCGCACCAGATGGGCCATCCGCTCAAGCCTTCCTCCGTCGCCGCGCCGGCGCTGATGTAAAGCAGCCAGCGACACAAGGCCATCAGAACCGGTGAGAGCGTGATGACCTTGTGCACGGCGTCATAAAGAACAATGCAGGCCGCCAGAGCCAACCCAATCCATCCAACGGTCTTGCCAATCAGGAAAAACAGGGCGACTCCGCCAAACAAAAGGAAAAAGCCCACCTTGAAAACTGTTCCCACGCAAACCGCGCCGGAAGGAATGGGCCTTTGGGGGCGGTGTTCAGAGTCAAACCGCGCGTCGAAGGCATCATTCAGGAACATCCCCGCCAGGTAGAGCAGTGTGCTTCCCACGACCAACAGTGCAAATTTCTTCCAATCTCCGCCACCCCCGAGAATCCAGCCTGCGAGGCAGTTGGACCATACGGTGGGCAGATTGGAAGTGCGCCCCAAAACCAGCAAATTGCGTAATGATAACATGCAATGACTAAATCAGATGGTGGAGACTCTAAGAGCTTGCGCGAAAAATGCAAGGTTGGGCAGGGGTGAAATAGGGTGGGAAAACCACAGTTGTCACGTGTAGGGGCATGATGGGCTCATATC